>Ga0213863_10001315_pt1 | contig 18143 bp, 11 predicted proteins | sample PICome_8_FD_160128 | JGI IMG/M metagenome (GOLD analysis project Ga0213863, IMG submission 160128) | Coastal seawater microbial communities near Pivers Island, North Carolina, United States - PICO497 | ecosystem: Environmental > Aquatic > Marine > Coastal | place: USA: North Carolina... | reverse complement strand
TGGTAAGTCTGGCATATTTGCTAGAACTTGACGAGATACTTCTGGACCAGCGAAGAACGCACGATCAAAAGAGAACTTTAATAAGTTAATTGGAGTTCTAATGAATGGGAAGATTAGTTTTAAAATTGGAACAGTCTTTACAATCGCACCAGCCAACTCAGCAGCTTTACCTGCATCATTAGTGAATGTACCGTAACGAGCGTGTTCCAAACTACGAGCTGCGATATTATCCATCTCACCTAAGTTTTCAAAACCAAGACCTCCGTCTTCATATTTCTTTAGAGCGTCACCACGCTTAGCGGTTTCACCATCAATTATTTCTTGGACTTTAGCAGCTCTTTCAGACGGTAACATTCTGTTACCACTCTTTGATAGATTTTCTGCATCCATTTTTTCAACTGCATCATTAGCATATTTAATTATTCCTGTATTAGAAAAGGCTCGCTCACCATTTACCATCACGGTTTCCATACCACGAGCTACATAGTCAGCGAGTTCATCTGGGTTTTTAATACCCATCTTCATACCTTTTAGGGTTAGTTCTAGTTTTGCATTCTGACGGAAGAGGGATTGTTTGAACACCTCATCCATAGATAGCAAGAGTTTGGTTGGTATGTTTACAACATTGTTACCGAACCAATTGAAAGCTTGACGCATAGTTTGCTCTGGAGCTGCGTCTGCAAAATATTCTGGGCGATGCGTCTTAGCTGTGTTCTCTAATGGAGAGCGTCCAGTGTCTAAGAGTTGATCATCTAGCTTGTAAGCTTTTAAGAAGAAGTCCATACCTTCTCTGAAAGATTCTAGTGTAGCAAACTCTTTCATAACATGACGAGTAATTGCTGGGTTTACAAACACACCACCAACTGCTGTCTCTACTTGAAGAAGAGTTTGAGCTACCATATTACCTATAGCATTCTTCATGAAAGTACGAGGACCAGATAACAACGAGTTGATATACCAGTTCTGTGCTTTCTCCATGAATCCATTAGGATCAGCTTTACGAGCTTGTTTAGTAAGTCCAAGCATATTGTTGATCGCATCTTTAGGATCAGAAGCTAATAGAATCTTATTAATAAGAACATTGAAATTCTTCTCACCAAGATTGTTTGCCATGTATTCGTTTACAATCTCTTGGTTTCTTAATTCTACTTCATTCAATGATAGTCTAGTTCTTTTAAATTGTGTAGACTGTAGACCCTGTCCAAATCCTCTACGAAGATTAGAACCAGCTGCTGAGATACTAACAAGCTTTTTAATTTGTCCTACCATGTTAGCTTTATCTATATCTGTAATAGCTGTACCTTTTTTAGAAAGTTCATCAGCTAGTTTAAACACTTCATCAGCTTGACCTATTGCTAAAGATTCTACTGTGTACATACGAGCTGCAATCCTACGAAGTTCACCTGCATCTTTACCAGCAGCGTTTACTTCTGACATAATAAAATCTTTATCAGTTCCAGTAAGTTCGGAGAAACGATCTACAGCTTGTGCAATACCACCAGCTTCTAGAGATGATGGGTTTAGTTTTGGATTAGCTGTGAGTTGTTGATCTACTGCTCGTTCTGTTTCAGCAATCAAAGTTCCTAAATCATTTGTTGTTTCTACTTGGTTAAGTGATTTACCAACACCTTTAACAGCTGCTTCACCACCTCGTTTCACTCCATCAAAGTCTACAGTAGCTTCTCCAAATGCAGTTTTAATTATCTTGTTTCTGTTCTCTTCATGAATCTGTTTGAAAGCAAACGAACTTCTAGTTGGGAACATACGAGATACAGCTTCATCTGTATAATCAATCGCACGATAACGCTTCTTACTTTTAGTAACAAGATCGCTATAAGCTGTAACAACATCTTCTAAAGCTGTACCTTTACCTTCTACTCCGATAAGTTCTTTCAAGAATGTTAATAACTCATCAAATAAATTCTTACCACCAGTACCTTCAATACCTCTTAGGTAAGCTTGGAACTCTTTATTAGATAGAGATTCAGTAATGAACTCATCTACATTAGATAGTCCGTACCATTGTGACACTGAATCAGCATTCTGTTTTGCATAGCCATCAATGTCATTTAAACTACCACGAATGTTTTTAAATTGTTCTGGAGCATTCTCTACAGCAGTCATGTAAGTTTTAAGAATCTTACGAAGAGGTTCTGGTTGTGCTACATCATCAGACATAGCTGCAACAGTAGATAGATAATCCTCACCTTTAAGGTTACGGTTAACTGCTGAAATCTCTACTGGAATCTTAGTTACAACAGAAGCGTGTACCATTTCATGGAATAGTGTAGCTTCAGAGAACACTTGTTTTGGATCTACCTTACCTTCAAAGACACCTGTGCGAGCTGTGTATAACCCAATAGTACCTCTACCTGTACGAGGATCAAAGGGATTAAAGTCACCAGCTTGTTGGTTACTAAAGAAAAGTTCTATATCAGTATTGAACAACTCATCGTTACCTTCATTAAGTTTCTTAAATCCTGCAAAAGCTTTACGAACTTCTGGAGTTGTGCCTCCTTCTGATAAACGATCTAAAGCAAAACCTACAGTAGCTCCTCTACCTACAACCGACTCAGCTGTTTTAGTAGCTTTACCTTTAGCTTCTTTCGCCATAGCTTTTACTATGTTGTAACTCTCAGCCTCACTTACACCTAATTGTGATCGTAGTTCTGGTTCAGTTATCTGACCACCAAAGCGTGTTGATCCAGTTTCTTTCTGTCCCCAAAGAGATACACCCTTTGTTACAGACTCTGACATATCTTTGTTGATATCAATGATGTGAGCTTCTTGAGCAATCTGTCTACCTTCTTGATCGCCACCACGGATGAATTGATATTTTTTATCAAACTCTTTTGACATCATGAACTCTAACGCATTGTCATCAATTAGAGCATCTGTTTCCATATCAACATCGTATCTTTCTCCCATACGGTCAGCAACATCATCTCGGATAGTGAATACAAACTCATCCATAGTCATCTTTTTGTTACCAGCTTTTAAGACAACACGCATACCATCCATAGCATTATCGTATATGATATTCTCTAATCCATATTCTAAATAAGGATTTCCAGACTCATCTTCTCCTAAGAATGATCTTAAGGCGTCCATCTTATCTACCTCTTCTCGTTTACCTACGATCTTTAAATCCTCTACTCTAGACTTAGTACCAAACGATGCTCCTAATCTTTTTAAAGCAGCTGGCATCTTCTCATCATACTGTTGCATAAACGGAGCAGGTTTAACTCCTACATTATAATCTTCTGCTTCCCAACCTTCTGGTTTAGCATCTAACTCATCTGCTGCTGTTTTACCAAAATAACTTTCTAATTCCTTTTTGTTTTTAACTACAACATCTTTTACATTACCGTATTTCTGTACACGGAATGATTTAGAACCGTCTTCATTAACAGCATTAACTTTAATTGTATCTAATTTATGAGAGTATAAATCTGCTACAGCTACTCCTTTTGGAAATGATACAGAATCATAACCTTCTTTAGCTGCCATCTGTACAATCTGACGCATTGCTGAAGATATGTAACTATCTTCTAACGGAGCTTTACCTAGTTTTTTGTCTCCTGCTCGCTTAGCTTTCTTTACTGCTTGAATATAATCAGACTGTAATTCTTCTACTTGTAAAATTTGTTTACCATCTTTTGTGGTACGGTCTGTGGTTCTAAAGTGTAGTAGATTACTTCTATCTTCTCGTCTTGCAACAGCATCATAGTGTGGATTGTAATCACCTCTAGCAGTTAATTTACTTTTCTCACTACCAACATAACCTACATGGCTAGTTGTTTCTACAGTAAACTCACGGTAGTTTTCACCTCCTGTTTGTTTATAATCTCTATATACACGATTTGGTCTTTGCTCTACAAGGGTAGTTTGTAGCTGACGCTCTTCAATAACCTCTTTTAATTGTGCTACATCTACCTGTCCTTTTGCATTCAATGGTAGATCAGATGGATCATCAAAGCCCATCCATTTAAGTTCTTCTGCTACACCACGCTCACCAGTTTTAGATAACTCTTGGATAATATTCTTAGGTGGTACAGATTTTCTTGTTACTCTATCTACAGCTCTTAGTGATGGACTGTACACATCATAGTCACTAGCTTCACCAAAAGTTTTTTGTTTAAATGCTGTTTGGTTATTACGAAGATATCCAGCACCGTCTTTCTTTTGACGGTTTAGTTTCATAGCTCGTAGACCTCCAATCAATCCTGTAGCTAGTCCAGTAATACCAAGACCTTCTAAAGAGTTTTTAAATCTACCTTCTATTTCTCCATCGTCACCAGAAGCTTCTAAGAAGTCTGTAACAGGGTTACGAAGTGATGGGAAAGTATTAATAAGATTAGATAATCTTTCTTCTTGTGCATCAAACGCAATAAAATCTGTAGCAGTCTCAGCAGCTATAACACCTTTCCAGTTAAGAACTTCTTTACCTTTTTTGTTAACTCTTGTAAATTGTTTACCGAACCGTCCTATACTAGATGCAGCTTTAACACCTTTAGCTATACCACCAAAAGGAACAAGGAACTGTGTTACACCTTCTACTAATCCACCTGCAATTGATTCGGATTTACCTAAGAAACGGTTATCGTAATCTGGAAGAGCGTCACCTAAAGCAAAGTCTGTAAACTTATAAATGCTTTGAGCTGCTCCTTCTACACCTCTTAACGGTGCGAGTGCTAGATCCTTTGCTAGATTGACTTTCTTATTTTCATCGTCATCTGGATTAGTCAGTAGTTTAGTGTTTAGTCCTAGTGCCATAATTAATCGTTATATATGTTTAATGCAAAGCGGCTCTCCATTAAGCTTGCTTGGGTTTGTATAAAAGTATTAAGGGTATTATCGTCTGTATCTAGACCTAATGCAACAGCGTATTCTGTTAATATTTCTCTGTTGTCTTCAGCGTTGATTAACATAGATGGGGAAAGAACGACTGTTTTAGTGACATCTATATCACCTAAACGAAACCCATTCAAAGTACCAGATTCTAATTCATCTATAGTAATAGCTGGTTTATCTTCATATAATCGTTCAGTCGCTGCGTGGTTATATGATTCTCTAATATAGTAATCACGAAATCCGTTTTTGCTGTAGTAAGAACCTCTACTTGTTTTTATTGTAGAAGTTTTTCTTTTCTCAAAATCAGACTTAGCTAAAGCTCTAATCTCAGCTAGATAATCACCGTGTCCATCTTCAGCTGCTTGTTGGTTTCGTTGTTCATAAGCTTTAATATTACTATTGTATCTACCGTTTTTATCTCTAGCTTCTCTACCTCTGCCTCCGCCAGTTGGTGAGTAGTTTCCAGAAGTGTTTACAGTTCTAGGCTCTACAGTTTCTTTTGTTTCTTCTGTAGTTACCGTTGCTTCTTCTTCTTCTTCTTCGGCTGGGTTTCTAGTTTCTGAAATAAAAATTTCTTGTGACTCAAGTAAATAATCACGAGCTGCTAATTCTCTGTTAGCTAGGATTTGAACTAAGTTACCAGATGATAACTCCTCGTTTGTTAGAGGGGCATTTAGGATCGCTCGCATACCTTCTCTAGTTTCTTCTACAAAAGGTTTCGTAATTTCTAAAGCTTTATCCCCACTCATGAATGCTAAACCAGACACCTCGTCTTTAGCTTGAAGGCTACTAATAATATTAATCGTATAACTATTGTTAGTTGCTGATAAACCTACACTGTTTTCAAACTTCAGTGTGTTTCTAGTTGTTACGAACTCTTGAGAATCAGCACGAATTTTATCATCTATTGTTCTTTGTGTTTGTTGTACAAGTAATGATGATTGTTTCTTTTTCTCAGCTTCACCTATTGTAGGATCATTGTAAATAGATTCTAATTGGGTTTCTAATTCAGTTGTATATGAGTCTACCTTCGCTACAATTTCTGTATTATTTAATCCATATAAATTTTCTGAAGTATTTCCGACTACAATTTGTTCAGAAAATCTTTCATTTAAGTCAGTTCTAATTTTATCTATACCAGCGTCACTGTTAAAACTATACTGAGCGTTATTTAAGTTTTCAATATTTTGACTTAATTCTGCTATTAAACCTGTTCTAGTGGTAGCGTCTGGATTAGCGTTAACATACCCATCTTTAATAGCTGTGTATAGCTCTACTTGGTTTGTTACTGAAGTTAGATCAACTTCAATAGTTTCATCACTATCTATTTGTACCAGCTCTACCACTCCTAGCTTACCTCCTTCTTGTAGAGTTAGCGAAGAATCTACTAAAGTTTTTGTTAAAGCTGATTGAGCAATTTTAACTTTAGCGTCTATCTCTCGTTGATCACTTGCTTGTTGCTCATTTAAAATATCTCCTAATGTATCTTTTAACGCATCATCTAATTCAGAACCACTACCTAATGTTAAAAGTGTGTCATCTTCAACTAGAAGTGATACGAATTTTTCTGTTGCTATTCTATCTACAGATGCTGCGTCTGTAACAACATCTGTTAAGAAGGTAATCTGTTCATCTACAGTCATGTTCTGAGTTTGTGTTACCCAGTTATCCCTAAAAGTTTTTTGTGTGTCATCAGTCAGTCCTACCTTAATAGCCCCCACCATAGACGCTTTCGTGTCTTGTCTAACTTGTGATTTGAAAATAGCGTCTTGCCTTGTGTTAATTCGTAGCTCTTCTTCAGTTTCAAACTGTGCTGTAGATTCTATAAAAGATCTTAGAGAGTATCCAGTTAGGTTATTCTCTTTAATTAACTCATCACGCACTTGTTGCATCTGATCCCTAGCAGGTATCAAGTCCCCATTCTCATCTCGCTTAGCTGCGTATAACTCTTGGTTTTCTCTAAGGTCTGCTTGGTATTGATTAGCTAGACGATCACCAACTACACGACTAGCACGAATATAGTTATTAGGATTCTCTGAGAAATTAAGTAACTTTTTTCTTTCAGCTTCATCTAACTTACTAGAATATTCGTTTAACTGATCTTGTACTGGATCTAAGTCACCTTTTTGAATTGCTTGTAGAATCTCTGTAGGTGTGCCTTTAGCTATGTTAGCATACTCTTGTTGACGATCATCCTCTATACCACCTAATTGTTTTGCTATAGGTCCAGCGTAGCGTCCTAAAGCATTTGCTAGATTAGTTGCTGCATTGGTTTTAGAATATCTAGGAGCAGCTACACGATACCTACCAGCTTCCACACTAGGAGCTTGAAACACTTGTTGATCTAAATCTAAGTCTACCTGCTGTCTTTTATCTGAGAGTCCTAGTAATGATTTTAAAGTTTGTTTTGCCATGGTTATGTAGTTGGTTTCTTAACTCCACTATAAATACCTAAGCCAGTATTAACAGCTCCGAAGATTGCTCCAGCGTAGTCTGGTTGTTCAATAGGTTGATTGATTTGTAATAAAGTATTGTAAGACTGTTGGTTCATATCTTTTAACTGTAAGTTAGTAGCGATGTCTCTTTGTTTACCTTGTCTAGTTAGACCGAAACGATACATTGATTCTTGTCTAGAGAAATCATCTAATAAAGCATCTACAGACTTCCCAGCTACACCAGCTTCACCTGCTGATACTCTAGCTGTTGCACGAGCTTTCATAGCTTTAATAGAAGCTGACTGAAGCTGTTGAGCTTCCTCTTCCATTTTAAACCGTTGATTAATTCTAGCAGCATTAGTTTGCTGTCTATATCTATCAACTTCTGCCTTGGAGGATCTGGCTTGTGCGGTTGCTTGAGCTTTAGCACTAGCTTTCTGTCCTGCGATACCGAGTCCTGCTTGAGCGACTCCTGCTCCGATTGCTAATTTAGATGCCAGTGGCAATGCTGCGAATCCCATATTATTTTGATATTATTATAAATTCATAGAAGCGAGACCCATTGATGTCTAGCTCCCTTATAAACTTAGCTCCAAGCCATTTTAACCATTTGATAGAAGTTTCATAGTCTTTATAGACTAAATTACTTACTACCCCATAGGGCTTGATAAGTTCTGGTAAAAGTTTTTTAGAATGTTTTGCGAATTTTAAAGTGTTTTGTTCTATACCTTTTGAGCCTAGTAACCAGATGTAAGCCTCGTTACCTTCTGTTCCTACCCCAAACATAGCAAAAGGTTCACCATGTTTATCTAGAGCTGTGTATGTTTTGTCATCATTCTCTATACCGTACAGTAAAGCGTCTTCATTACTTGTTAAGAACGCTCCTACTTCCATACAATCATACTTCCGTAACTTAGGTGCGAGCTTCCATACATGGTCTAGAGTTGCTTTGACCACGCTCGCATCATCATAGTTATTAACTATATTAGTATGGTTTTGCTCTATCACGGACAATAGATTCTATATTAGCATTCTGGAAATTAGCTGGATACTTGTAAGGTTGCTCTAGAGATATTACAACATCTTCTGAGGATAGGAATAAAGGTACAGAGAAGAATCCATCTACAGCGTCAAAGTTTTGATACTCCTCAATTCCAAAGGTTGTTGTATGTTTACCGCTGACATCTGTTTGTAACGGTGCAAGCGGAGAATCTACAACTAAATCAAACTTAGCTTTGTCATCACCTCCTTTTGTATTCGTGTAATATAAGGCAAGATTTTTTAACTTATGATCTATATTAATAGCTGTTTGGAACTTCTCATTTTTTTGTTTAATAACAAACTCTGAGAAAGTATAATTCATTGTGTATAGTAAACCCACAGTTAAAGTTACGGTAGACCCAGTAATATGTGAAAAATCTAATTCATTGTTTGCACTATCATAAGCATCCAGAGATAGATAGGGTTGATCATTAATATCCCAGTCACTAGCATCAGCAGCTAAAGTTAACCCAGCTGTTGGGAAAGGTATTGCTATACTTGTTGTACTACCACCAGTCATTGTTGCTTGAAAAGCGAAATCTACAAGAGTTTGATAGGCGGAACTATTTTGAGTAGTAACTGTAGAAGGCTCTTCTAACCCTGTACTAAAAGTCATAGAAGTCTGCATCAAACAATCGTTAGATCCATCTACATACTTCATCATTACAGTCAAAACATCCTTCTCAAAGTTTAAACCGTGTACATCAAAAGGTACAGTGAACTTAGACCAAGAGTTTTGTACTTTCTTACCGTTGATGTTTAAGAACTTATAGATATAAATTGTTTTAAGATCTGTCCCACTTGTTAATGCTGCACAACTTTGTGTTGTAGAATATGTTAAATCTCTAATACCAGCTGGTATATATGTAGGAATAGCGTTGGTAACTGTAAAGGATTCATAACTCTCTGTATTTTTATTAATGAGATATTCTCTTATCTCTAGGTACTCAGCTTTGTCTACAGGGAAGTATACAGAATCTCCTATAACTCTAGGGTTAATACTTGAATCCGCATCAAATTCAGTTAGCGGTGATATGGAGACAGTGTTAGGACTCAATAACTGCCCAGCTGTATCTAGAGAAAACTGAGTGTTATCAGAGAATAATATTAAATTATCTTGGAAAGGAATAGCAGATCTTAGATTAGTTATCTTGTCTGTTGCTACTGTAAGATTTATCGGATCACTATCTAGTAATGTTTGTACAGTAGTTCTAAAGAAATTGTATGTTATAAGTCCGTCATCTCTTTTCAAACCTAAACCAGCTTCACTAAGAATAACTTTATCAGAAGCTAAAATTCCTAATCTATTTCTATAAAAGAAAACATTGTTAATAGATAACCCAACAAACTCTGGTATAGTATTAGTCCTATCATCACCAACTAATCTATCTGTAATTTCTAAAGGTTTAAAACGAAATTCTTTTAAACCTGTTAAAGTAAGTTCATGAATAAAAGTTGATTTATCAAAACCTTTCTCAATATTAAAACCTACAGATTCTACCCAATAACCAGTTCCGTAAATACTATTATCTTTTGTTACAAACTCTACATAGTAATCATCTACCGTATCATCTCCACCTATCACTTTAACTTTAAAACCTTTTTTACAAAATAAAGGTAAATCCGTAATACTATTAACTTCTCGGTATACTACCCCTAACCCATTACCAGCTAAACCATCACTCGGAGAAATAGAGTATGCCATATTCGTTGCTGATGCGGTTGGTTTTAACTCTATAATCTGGTCATGTAATTCCGCTTTAAAATATTCAGTACTGGTAGGGGTATCATCATCACTAACTGCTGGCTGAGCTATTAAGTCATTGTAGATATCCCTAGTAATTATAGTCGTACTGTTATTATTAACATGAGTATCATATCCAGTTGGAGTCGCATGACTATCTTCAGAAGCTGTTTTAATATTTACTTCCTGTCCGTTAAAGTTTGGATCGTCTGGTTCTGGACCAGTGAAAGTAAACGAAGAAACACCTTGATTTGCTTGTCCTCTTACTATTAATTCTAGAGAATCAGCTTGTCCATTTACAAAAGTAATATCAAATGTTATATTCAAGTAATTCGTTACATTCGGAACTGGCAGAGTGTACCGTCTTGTTCCATCTATATAACCAGCACCTGCGTTTGTTATAGTCGGTGTTCCGTCTACTGTACTTCTGTATTTACTACTTCCTAATCTATAATCCTGCATTGTAATAGCTACTGTAAACTTAGTTGGAGTAGTAGCTTGTTGGTTATGTGTAATATTTAAGTTGTAATCAGTTTGTGAAGCCCCTTGCTTAACAAAGATTAAAGCTGTATCGCTTACATCAGCTGTTAATGCGGTATTTCGTGCGACAGCTTCTTTACTATTTACAATATAAGTAGTGTCTCCTACTGAAAGGTGTCGTAAGTCTTTTCGGTAGTTACTACTTTCTAAGTAAGATCCAGTTGTAATAGGTAAACCATTTGTATGTTCTACATCAGAGGCATCTGTAATTGATGCTTCATCACCATCTTCTAAATTAAATATTCTTAGTTTATTATTAGATGTTACTGCTACATATGATTCATCTTTGTCTCTAGAAATAAATGTACAAATATCTGTGTCAGCTAATGTTATATCATGCTTCCTTAAAAAATCTAATCTATTTCTTTTACGAAGCCCACTCGTAGGATCGCTATACGCATTGATCTGTTCAGTACACTGACCTTCCAGTCTCATAGCGTCTGGTTGTTGGCTTACACCCCCAACAAGATTTGGTATAGTCTGTCTAATTAATGGCATTAGTTAAGATCGTAGTTACGGTTAAATCCAATTCTCTCTGCGGTATCGTAATTGTCAAATATATTATAGTTACCTTGATCGTTCTCACGGTCTTTGAAGTAAGTCTCTAGTTCAGCTTCTTGCTTTCTGATTCGTTGTATCTCACTACCAGACTGTGGGTAGAGTTCAGCTAAGATTGCTGCAACTTTTACTTCTAAGTATTGTCTGTACTTTGGAGGAACTTCATTGTGGTTAATACTTCTTTTAACAATTCGTGTACCTTTGATAGTACCAGAGAACTCATCTATTGTATTATCTTTTAAATTCTTTAGAATAATAGCTAATCCATCTAACACTCGTGTGGTATCGTAATCATCTAACTCTTCATATAATTGTGTCGTAGTGTCTACAACAATCTTACCAGCTGTAATAGTAAAGGTTACATCTTTCTCTGTATTGAACCACCAACCACGAGCTTGTAGTTCTAAGTCTGTATCTTCTAACAACTCTTTAGCTTCTGATGCTAGAGCGTGTTCGTTCGTATTAAAGTTAACTGGAGTCACACCTAACATTCTTAAAACTTTATTAACTGATCCTACTATAGAAGGAAGGGTGGTTGTTACACTACGATCTGATCTAAGTTGAACAGCGTCTTTGATTAGCTCTACCTTTTTGTAAGCTGGTAAAGATTGAAACGCTGCTTCTTGGATACCCATGATACGCATCTCTGGTCTAAAGTCTTTGTAGCTTCTTACTGTACCACTGATAGCTACACCTCCAGTATCAAACCAGTTCTTCTCTGCTGTGATCATGTAGGCGGTCTCAGCGTCTAGCTTAGTCTTTTGTGATTCTAGTATTTCTTTCTCAGCATCTGTCTTAGCATCCTGTGCAATAACTAAATCCTTTTCTGCTTCTCTTTTAGTTGTTTCCTGTGCTTCTGTCAGAGCTTGCTGTGTCACTAAAGCTTCTTGGTCAGCTATGAGAGCTGTCTCTGCATCTGTTTTTAACTCTTGTGAGGCTGTTAAGTTACTCTGTTGTTGTTTTAAATCTATATCAGCAGACACACCAACCACTTGTGCGTCTACTAATCCTTTTTCTGAAAGTCTTTTAGAAGTTTCGTTAATTTCTGTTTGTAGTTGTTGTGTGATTAACGCTTCTTGATCAGCTATCAGAGATGCTTCAGCTGTAGTCTTAGCTGCTTGCTCGTCTATTAATAACTTCTCAGCATCTGTTTTAAGTTCTTGTGCGTCTACAAGAAGTTTCTCAGCGTCAGTCTTTAGTTCTTGGGAAGCTGTTAGCTTACTTTGTTGTTGTTTTAACTCTACCTCAGCACCTACTGAAGTTATTTGAGCTGATAATAATTCTCCTTCTCGTAATACTTTAGCAGTATTATTTACCTCCGTAAGAACTTGTTGCTCTACTAAATTTTCTTGGTCAGCTAGTAAAGATACTTCAGCGGTACGCTTTGCTGTCTCTTGTACTTCTGTAAGCTTCTGTTGATCTACAAGTAACTCTTGAGCGTCTACAAGAAGTTGTTCGGAGAGAGTTTTGTCTACTTGTTTCTCTACTAAACTAGTTTGTTGAAGTTCTGTACCTAATTTAAGAGTAGCTAGTTTCTCTTCCATATTACTCTGGAGAAACATTACCTCTCTAATTCCTAAATTCTCTATAGCTTGTGGTAAATCAAATGTTACACTGCTATCTTGTTGTGCATCCTTAGCTTCTAGAACAGCCTTGGAATATATTTCCTCTTCTAATGTTAACTTGTGAAGAGTTTCATCTGTGATGTATCGTGTTTGTAATATACGAGCAGAACGAATTGTAACATACCTACGGAACTCTTCTGGGTGAGAGGCATTCCAAGCTGGAGTACCAGGAGCAATACCTATGATACCCCCTCGTGGAGATTGAAACCACCAACCTCTAGCCTCTACATCTTTATTAACTTCGTCTAATACTCTAAGACATAGATTAACAACGGTGTTTTGCCCCTGTGCAGGAGTTAAGCTACCTACACTTGTAATAGCTCTTTCACCAAGAGCCATCAAGCAGATGTTTACTGACTCTGTAAAGTTTGTGGATGTTCCAAAATCTGTCATATATAAAAAAAATAAAAAGCTGGAGGTCACATTTAGTGACCCCCAACTAAGGTTAAGAATTACTGTACTTCAACGCAGCACTCTGGGCGGATAACTCCGTGACCCATAGCGTATTTAGCTACGAACAATGTACCTTGTCGTTCCATTTGGTACTCAGACTCTGTTGCTAAGTCAAGTAATTTGACTGTACCAACACCAGCTTTGTGACCAGCTACGAAACCAGTAGATGAAATATCACCATTGTAACCAGTACCGTTATCAGTTCCAGAGTGATTAACATCAAACACATCATTGTTTGAGCTATCATCATCTTGATCTTGGTTAGCTTCTGCTCCAAGTGTAATGATATCTTGTAAGTGATTAGACTTATACAATGAGATACCAGCGATTTGAGGGATGCTACCAGTAGCGATAGAACCAACACCACCGAAGTCACGATTAAGAGCGTTATTAGATGACGCATCTGTAATCAACTTGTAGTATTGTGTTGGTGTTAAGATCGCATAACGATCATCTTCTGGGACATCTTTCTCGTCAAGCTTTTGAGCTACATCGTAGATAGCTTGTAACAATCCAGTACCAGTGTTTAAAGTAGCACCAGTAATCTGTGTACCACCTACACCACCAGCGATGGTTGTGTTTTGTCTTGCACCAGCGACGAGTGTTTTAAGCACAGCGATGTCAAAGCGTTTAGCTAAAGCTTTACCAAGCTCTGTTGCATAGATGCTTCGTACATCGTAGTGAGTTTTTAACTCATCAATGTTTGCGAGGAAGGTTGAAGAAAGAAGAACATCGTCAATTGAGATTGTGATTTCATTCTTCTTGATATCTGATAAATAGCTATTCTCAGTATCAGCGATGTTTTCACCTGCTGTATGATACTTTGCTGTAGCTATGCCTGTTGCTGGGAACTGTGCAGTTTTACCGTTACTGATTGTGCGAACTGTGTGAAGGTCTTTCATCACATTTGCTTCTTCAAATGTGGTTAGGATCTCACCAGAGAACACTTTCAGAAACAATGCATCTACATCATTCGCAGAATTGATTTGTCCAACTCTTGATGGACTTGTATTACCATTTGCCATGATTATTGTTTCCTATATTTAGGGTTATTATTGATTGTTGTGTTTTTGGTGTCCTTGTCTACATTTGCTGACCGAATGTTATCCTCCGCAAAGGGCATTGTGCTACTAGTATTATGGACGAAATTCTATTAATCGTTGTATAAAACTTTAATTTTAACATCTACTTTAGTTGATGTAGATGCCTCTGTTCTACTATAAACTAAATGTGTGATGTTATCTGTATTGCTTGAGCTTACATCTATTCCTATATTATCAGAAAAATCTACACTACTAAATGCAAGTTTAGCTACATAAGATGGATCTTCAAACCTAGCAAAAGAAAAAGTATCAAATGCTCCATTACCATTTAACACTTGTACCATAATATATGTTATTTTTTCTGGGGCTGGTAGTACAAACGGTGCAGCATATGTACCACCGTGAGCTGGCATATTAAGTTCACCTTCAAAGTAAGCTACCTTATCACCTGTAAATGTTGTTTTTATGATCTCCCTAGTGAACGATCCGAAATCTGAATTAACACTCAAAATAGTTGTTTCTGTTGCAGTTGGCATAATGTTTTATAATTTAAATTTTATTTTTTCTTTTTAGGAAAGCCCTTCTTCATGTTTGAATAGGCTTTACTAGAGACGGTTGAGTTCTTTTTAGAACGACTGATTCCAAGTTTCTTTCTACGATTTATATTTTTATATAAACTCATTGTATTAACATTTCCATTTTCTAAGTGCTAAGGCTTTCCGTGTTGGTTTACCTTTAGAGTCTTTCATAGGTCCTTTAACACCACCCATCCTTGCACAAAAAGACCGCTTCCTTGGTCCTCCCTCTGGTTGCGGTCTCTTTAAATTAGAACCTGTTTTACGGTTATAATACTGGCGTCCCTTTTCCGATAGCCCACCAGTTTTACTTTTGTGTTCTACCTTTAAAGAGACTCTTTTCTTACTCATTTATTTAATGTACTACTTCCGAAATAAAATCCTATGATTGCGTATAAACTTTGAATTACTGAATCGTGAATCAAGAGACCTTCTTGTGTCTCATACACCATTGTGGTAAAGATCCACCAACCTTTTTCTACAGGGATAGTTACCCCAATATCTGTAAAGGCTACAATGAATGGAGCGACAACGATAGCAAACAGAACGGTTGCTACGATACCTCGTCTTACCCACTGACCAGCTACCCTTTGAGCAGCTCTGTCGGCTGAGTCATCAGCAGCTTGCTGAGTCTCTATCTTAGATTTAGCTAAATCTATTTGGCTTTGAACCATCACACCTACGAGCTTAAACACGAAGCCGCTGATTGATCCACCAATTAAACTAATTAATTCCATATTCATAAAGATGTCCCTCTAGAAAACTTGAGTGACTGCCAGTCTTTGCTCTACATTTTGGCGGTAAGCTGGATCACTCTTATATCTAGCGTCTTTCATTGCCTCAGTAACTTGTGCTGCTGAGTTAAAAGGTTTAACAGAAGCTCCTTGTGTAGCTCCTTGAATTACTTGTGGGGCTTTACCACCAGCTGCAGTGAACTGAGCAAACAATCCTTTAACTGCCATCATTGCTTGGTCTACTGAACCAGACTCAACCACTTCATTGTACGCTCCCAACTGTTCTTCCGAGAGGTTTTCAATAGCCCATTCAGACATTGCCTCATAGTTCTGAGGACCTCCAATACTTTCTTGGACTTGAGCTGTTTGGTTGTCAGCGATAGCTGTCTGACCTGCCACATAAGCTTCAACAAATTCTCTTGGTAACCCAGCGTTAGCCAACGCCTCATACGCCCCATCAGAGAGTTCTCCTTTTTCTTGAAACTCTGTAGTTGCCTCCCCAATTGCGGAGTCAAGATGACTAACCTCCTCTGTGGAATCCTGCTGTTTGGTTTTACCACCTTTACTAGGTTTAGAAGACAGCTTGGATTGAAGACTGTCGTAGGCTTTTGCCATTTCTTCTGGAGAGTTAAACTTCTCTGGTAACCACTCTGGACGAGTCTCTTCAGTTGTTTGAGGAGCTTCTCCAGTAGGTTGGTTCTTAGCATCTTGTTTAGCTGCTTGTTCTTCTAGAGAGATGTTTTCACTCTCTGTGTTTTCATTGATTGATACTGATTGATAATCTGCCATAATTATACTTGTTCTTGAGTTTGAATGTTATCTGATACTGCTTTGATTCCAGCAGGTCCTAGCTTCTCTGTCAAGGCTTGTTCGTTATATTGTTGTTCTCTAGCGTCTAGTTCTTCTTGAGTCTTAATTAGTCCAGCTGTCTTGATACCAAGTGATGTTGCTCTTCGTTTAAAGTATTCTGGAACATTTACAAATTGCATTAGAGTTTCTGGTCCAACGATCTGAGATGCACCACCAAGGAATAGATCAAGTTTCTGTAGATCATTACCTCGTCCTAGAGCTTCCACACCAGTAATGATAACAGGGTTTACTAACTCTTTAGGAAGTTTCGGTAGAGACTTCTTCTTGTTCATTACATCCATGATACGATTTACCATAGGTAACTGGAGTTCAGTACTAAGTAAAGAGTACAGACCACCAATAGCAGTCTCTAGTTCTTGACTAAGCATTCTAATCTCTTCAGCTGTAACACGCTCTGCGTTACGGACAACACCAGATGTTAACAAGAACGCATGACCAATACGATCTTTGATCGCTGCCATAGTTTCTTGTGCAACTCTGAAGTCATTAAATTTATTAAGTTGTAGTACAGATATATCCTGTGCGTTACCTTGGGTGATAGCACCATTAGGAGATGAAGCAAGTGTACTAGCTCTTGTTGTACCGTTAGGATTAACAAGGAATAGAACCTTAGCTGCTGCTGCACTACCTTCTACGATAGCTCTAGTCAGTGACTCTAGTGATTGAACATCACCTAGATATTCTTCTACATAAGATCTACCATAGTCTTCTCCGTCTACACGAGAGAATCTTAGAGGTATAAAAGGATTCTTATCTAAGTCATAGAAGCCTTCCATAACTGCTACACCTTCTACATCTTGTTGTATCTTCCACTTGTTGCCTTCACGACATATAGAAGTGTACAAATCTAAAGTATCGTAATCACTCTCTGATCCAATCGCTTGTTGGATATCTGGAGATAACGCAGAGTAAGCTATGTTTTCTTTTGTAGCTATCTTCAATACATTACCCATTGGATCACGCTTGACCACAAAGCGATCCAGATGAAATACACGCATCCCACCATCATCTGGTAAATATAGTAACGCATTACCTGTTATAATTAAATGTTTAAGTGCCTCATGAATACCCGTCCTATATGTTTCCCTACTGATCTCATCCATCACAGCTTCCTCTACTTGTTGTAGTGAAGTCTCTATCTCTGAGATAAGTTCTTCTGGAGAACCTTCAGCTCTTAATTGATAGGTATCAATGTTCAATCTAAAGAACGGAGCGTTAGGTGGTAGTAATGCAAGTAGCAATTTGGATGCCAAGTTATTTACTCCTCTTGCACCAATTCCTTGAAAGGGTGTTTCTAATCTACTATGTGGACCAAACCCTTCGTCTGGCATTACATAAGGAATAGTAACCTTAGAGCATTGTCTTGCTCTATCTACATATTGGTAGCGGTTACCTTCTAGATCGGAGTATATACTTTTAGCTGTTTTATTATGCATTGTCTGGTTCTGGGAATGTTACACTAGTAACAATAGAAGGGAGTTCCTCTTCTAGTAATTCGTAGTCCGTCACTAGTAAAGCGTATTTACCATCAGCAGTCTCTTGAGGGTAAGTACTATAACGAGTACCGCTACCTACTCTGTGGTAAGCATAGCCTCGTCTAGCACCCTCTGTGTCTGCTCTAGCAATAGCATCGTCTAGTGTTTCGTATACTAAGTAATTGGTTGTGCTTTC
>Ga0213863_10001314_pt1 | contig 18159 bp, 21 predicted proteins | sample PICome_8_FD_160128 | JGI IMG/M metagenome (GOLD analysis project Ga0213863, IMG submission 160128) | Coastal seawater microbial communities near Pivers Island, North Carolina, United States - PICO497 | ecosystem: Environmental > Aquatic > Marine > Coastal | place: USA: North Carolina... | reverse complement strand
CCAACGGTCAGGACGTTGGCCGCGAGCCCCGTAAAGTTTGACAGTCGATCCCGGGACATAACCGACTGCGGTCCAGTTCTATATGACAGTCACAAGCGCGGTACTGGCACCTTACTATAGACCGCCAGGGCCGAAGCACCTGGATGGTGTTACAAAGGGCTACTTACGCAGCCAGTTGTGCACCGTAGTTGTCGTCATTGGCAACTAATAGTTTGCAGCTTTGGATTAACGTGATTGGCTACCATCACGGCATGCACCGCAGGTTTCGTTACCGTCGTCGAATCCGTAACGCCCCCAAGAAGCTTCTCTAGTATATAGCATCATGATGGCTCACAGTGACGCCATAGCTTGTAAATATGAACGGCTTTGAAAGATCATGAATCGTTATACAGTGTCAGCCCGAGATTTCTGACGGCTAATGGGAGTAATAAGTGTCGGACGAGCAAGCAGTTAATAGCCCACCCAAGGTTACGTTTATGGGTTCTGATAATCAGGCGGGCGCACACCCTAAGATTCTTGAAGCGCTGGCATTGGCGTCCAACGGATTAGTGTCGGCCTATGGCGAAGACAGTCTCTCGGAGACACTGAACGCCCGGTTCAGTGATATTTTTGAAACTGATTGCGAGGTCTTTTTGGTGGCCACGGGTACAGCGGCCAACTCATTAATTCTCAGTGCCATGTGTCCGCCCTGGGGCGCTGTACTGTGTCATGAGGGCGCTCACATTATTAACGATGAAAACACGGCTCCCGAGTTTTTCACCGGTGGCGCCCGACAAATTGGCGTGCCGGGTGAGTTGGGAAAACCCTGTCACGATGCCATCAGAGCGCAAGTAGAGCTCGCCCAGCTGCATGGGGTTCACAACGTTAAACCGACGGCGATCAGTTTGACCAATGCCACCGAGCAGGGGACCGTGCTTAAGCCGGCAGAGGTTGCGGCTTTTGGTGAGCTGGCTAAGGAATTGAACTTGGGTTTGCATATGGATGGCGCACGTTTCTCCAATGCTGTGGTGGGTTCCGGTGCTTCTCCAGCCGATTTAACGTGGCGGTCGGGTGTCGATGTGCTTACTTTTGGGGCGACTAAGAATGGTGCCATTGCCGCGGAGGCGGTGGTGTTTTTCAACGACCGTTTCAGTGAAGATTTTGCTTATCGACGTAAGCGAGCAGGGCACCTGTGGTCTAAACATCGGTTTTTGGCGGCGCAATTTGACGCCTTTTTGGCCGATGATTTGTGGTTAGACAATGCGCGCCATGCCAACGCCCTCGCAGCTCGCCTCGCAAATGGGTTGGCTCAACTGCCCGGTGTTAGCTTGCCATGGCCCACAGAGGCCAATGAGGTTTTTCCGGTGTTGCCTGAAGCTATGGACCAAGCGTTGGAAGCCGCAGGCTTTGTGTACTACCCGTGGCCTATGGTCCCCAGAATGAAGCGGTTTGTAACCAGCTTTGTAACGGCGCCTGAAGATATCGACCGTTTGTTGGCCGTGGCAAAGTCGGCGGTTTGAGTGGTCTCTAGCGGGGAATACGCACGATCCCAATTCGATTAGAACTACTTTGATGAATGAGAAGATTTTTATCCTCGGTCACCCAAACATGCCGGATAATGCCAACCCCAGAGGGGATTGCCCAACTCTGAAAGCGTTCTGAAGCCGGATCAAAGCGCACTAAAGTATCAGGGCGCATGCCCGACTCGTTGTACCAAACCACGTCATCGATTACCGCTAGAGCATAAGGATGTGCATTGGGGCCGCTTGGTGAATTCCACTGCTTGACCACGCCTGTATTGGGGTTGAGACGCCCGATTTTTCCGAGAGAAGAATTAACAAACCAGATGGAGCCATCGGTGGCTATATCGAGGCGTCGGATACGAGTGCGTGTATCGGGAATTTCGAAGTAGTGAATGGCCATGGTCTCGGGGTCTAGCTCACCAATAGCGTTGGTACCGTTAAAGGCGATATAAAGTTTGCCGTTGTTCCCGACTTTTATGCCGTAGGGTCGCGCTTTGCTCTCAACCTCAGTCAGTGCACCCGATTCGGGATCAAGTCGTCCCAACATACCGCTGTGCTGTGCGGTGAAATAAAGCCTGCCGTTGGGGTGAAATACTCCGGTGTGGGGATCCCGAGAGATGGTGGGAAATACGTCAACTGTTCCCGAGCCCGGGTCCAATCGGCCAATGGTGCCATTGCCGTTACCCAGGTACCAGATGAAGCCGGTCGCGTCGGGGACAATCGAGTGAGGTCGTGCGCTCTTTGGCAGTTGGAACTCTTCCATTTTCCCCGTTTCCGGGTCGAGGCGACCTGCCAGAGATGCCCACATGCCGGTCCACCAAATAGAGCCATCGGGGGCTTCAACGGGATCACGAGAGCGCTGCCCTAGCGTCGGTACCTGCCATTCCTGTATTTCAATATCGAAATCACCCGGGATCAGGTTGGGCTTTTTATCGGGCCGCGAAGGGTAATGAGCCGCTAAATACTCGCTTATGGTAACGGCCTGTGCCTGAGGTAAGTCGACCATTGTTGCCATGACATCACGCCAAGCCTCAGCACTGTCATAACCTTGAGCACGCTCTAAGTACTGTGTGCCGTGACAGGTGCTACAGACCTGCTCTACCAATAATTTGCCTGGCCCCTCCGGAAGTTCTGCGCGAGCAAAAAAAGGCAGGGTCACCAGCGCCATCAATATCAGCGTCTCACGTGGTTTGCAGAAAACTATGCCCATGGTGAAATTGATGCGCTAGTTCGCGGCCATTGCCGCTTGCAGTGCTTTGAGATTGGCTTTGTCGTCGTCGCTCAGCTCTGTGGGTTCACACCGTGGGTCGGTCTTTTGTATGGCGCTAATCATGCCCCGGGATAAGGGAATGGGTTCACACCCGTGATTGTTGTCACAAATCAGATCCCACTGGGGTTCGGCCTGAATATGGCAAGCAAAGCAGTTGCCGCCAAATTTATTCACGACCTCGGCAAAACCGCGTTTGCCAATGGTTGTGCCCTCGGGGGAGACATTTAACTCGAAAAACTCCCAGTCGTTGGTGACAGGGTTAAAACCTGCCTCGCGTTTCACCATGGCTTCGGAGGGTACCAGTTGCACGACCGCACCCTCAGGGTAGGTACCTCCGTTAGCACTGTTTGCGACAGCCACGGTTTCCGCAATGTTCCCCAGCAGATTGTCGACATAAAAATGTCTGACTGGCGTCATATCATTGAGGCAGCGAAAGGTCTCGTCGTTGATCTCAGTGGCTGCAGCCGGTTGAACTAAGGCAGTGGTTATTAAAGCGGCCAGTATTAGGCTAAATCGATTGCGCATTGTGAGTCCCCTTTTTCGAATGTGGGCAGTATACCCGAGGTCGAACTGACTGAGATTTGCGCTTCGCAGTGAAGGGCCCTAATGTAGGCTCCCCTATAATGTAACCGTGAGAGAAAAAGGAGTTCCCATGCGGTTTTTCGCGTTTGTTCCCATAATGCCTGCCCTGTTTACCCTGTTAATGGGCTTTGTCTTGCCCACAAATGCTGAGGAATCTTCGCTGACGGTGCAGGGCATTACTGAGCGTATCGCGTCTGGCGAGTTAGACGAAAGCCCCTTGTTCCTACCCACTGCCGAGCGCAGAGTGGTTTTTGCTAATCCCGAATATTTTCTGCCGGTGCGCGAGATTACCCCTGGAGCAAGTCCTTACCCCTTGCCAGTAACCCCTACCGACCTTGGCAGTGTCGCTTACGAAGTCGATGGCGAGACCTTCACACTGCAGGACTTTTTATTGCAGGAGCCGCTGATGGGCTTTCTGGTTCTTCGCGATGGTGCGCGGTTATTAGAGCATTATGCGAGTGATCACTTGGAAGACTCCCGTTGGATTTCTTTCTCGGTGACCAAGTCGGTGACATCGTTACTCGTAGGCGCAGCCTTGGCCGACGGTTTCATCACAAGCTTGGACGACAGCGTTACTGATTACCTGCCTCGGCTCCGGGGCAGTGCTTACGACGTGGTCACTGTAAAGCACCTGCTGCAAATGGCCTCGGGTGTGGCTTGGAATGAGGATTACTTCGACCCAGAATCAGATGTTGCCCTCGCCGGGATTCTCGGCGGCGTGGCGCTGACCGACTATCTTTTAAAGCTGCCCAGAGTGCATCCTCCGGGTACCCACTTTAACTACAACACCGGCGAGGCCAACCTCACCGGTGAATTACTCCGGGCGGCCATTGGTAACAATGCCTCGGCCTACCTGAACCAAAAAATTTGGGGTCCCTTTGGTATGGAGTTCGACGCTGTCTGGCCCGCCGATGGCCCCAGCGGTGGCGAGGCGGGGGGCTGTTGCATTAGTGCGGCCCTGCGGGACTATGCACGGCTAGGGCAGTTTGTTTTGGACGATGGCGTACTGCCCAATGGCTCTCGGGTCCTTCCAGAGGGTTGGGTTATGGCCAGTGCCGCTCCCTCTGAAGGTGCTGATGAGTATGGCTACATGTGGTGGCGCTATCCGGGAGAGCGGTTCAGTGCCAGCGGCATTTTTGGTCAGAAAATATTCATCGATCCCCAGACAAGAGCGGTGATCGCAGTACACAGTAATGCCGATGCTGCGGGTGGCAGCGTTTACGCCGCCCACCTTGAGGCGGTCATGATGGCGGTGACCGATACGCTCAGGGGCGAAGAGTGATCAAGCGCAGGAATCCGTTAGATCGCTATGCCAAGGATCTTGCGCCGGGCAGGGTCAGCTGGATAGGGTTGCGCCCTGTTCGTCGAGAATCGCTGCAAGCCGTGAGCACAGTGAAAGCCTGTGCTGGCCTGGGTCTTGAGGGCGATCATCGCATGAGCAAGACCCCGGGTTCCGGTCGACAGGTCACTCTTATTTCTGAAGAGTTTATTGCTCAAATCGAACGCTTTACCGGCTTAACCAGTATTGAGCCGGCTATATTGCGCCGGAATTTAGTGGTCTCAGGCATCAATCTCAATGCCCTGCGACGTCAGCGCTTTCGCGTGGGTGAGGCGGTGTTTGAAGCGACCCAGTTGTGCCATCCCTGTGCGCGCATGGAGGAGGCTTTGGGTAAGGGGGGCGTCGCTGCCATGCTCGGACATGGCGGCTTGTGCGCTAAAATTATTGAAGGCGGAGCCATTCAAGTTGGCGACGCGATTACTGTAGTGGAGCCTAACCATGAGTGACGAATCAAACGCGGTACACACCATACAATTCACGGGTAGCGGGGTTTTTAATCCTGAGGTACTCGATGCCACCCACAAAGCGCTCGATGCGGTGGAGGGTGACCCCTCAATTCAGGCGGTGTTCCTCCGCGGTGAGGGTAAAAACTTTTCTCAGGGTTTAGATCTAGAGTACCTCATGGCAAACCCCGATATTTTTAGCGAATTTGTCACCAGTACCATGCACCTCGCCGCACGATTTCTTACTTTTCCGGTGCCGGTTGTTTCGCTGGTTAATGGTCATGCCTTTGGTCTGGGTGCCATGCTAGTGCTCGCGTCAGATTATGCGGTGATGCGCGGTGATCGCGGTTTTTTCTGTCTGCCTGAAATTGATATTGGTATGACACTTACCGTGCGCATGAATGCTCTGGTAAAGGCCAGTATGTCAGCCTACGCCATTCGTGAAACGCTGCTAACAGGGGGAAGACTTACAGGAGAACAGGCCCGATCTATGGGCGTTGTTGACGCCGTGGGTGACGATTCAGAACTGGAGGCCCTAGCGCTGCAAGTTTCAGCGCCTATGCGGGGCAAACCACGAGAGCTGCTAGCAGGGCTCAAATACGGTGTGCACCAGGAGCTTGTCGACCTGATGATGTCAGATGCCCCTGATGATGCTTACAAACAGGTGAAAATTTGGCCGAGATAAATGACCGTGCTCTAGTCAATGAGGTGTCGGCGTAGTTGCGACAGCACAATATGGCTCACCATGGGATCAAAAATCATGGCCATATGGCTGCAGTCCACTTCAATGTTGGTGGCGCCGGCATCGTCCATATCCTGAGTGGCGCGCCAGTCCACTACGCCATCTCGTTTGCTCCAGATGTAGGTCACTGGAGTTTGCAAAGATACTGACTCTCGCTCTATGACTTTGGCCTCGATAGCGTCTAGATCCCATCCCAACAATTTATAAGCTGAAGCTGCCGCGGTGTATTTTGGGCCTCCTTTAATGGGGCTGCCTAGCGTAATGACTTGTTTGACCAAGTCTGGCCGCTCTCTAGCGGCTTCTCTAGCCAGATAGCCTCCCAAGCTCCACCCCACCAGTCGCAGGGGCTGCTCATGAAGCGCCGCAGCTCGCTCCAGCTGGTCTATGACTCGCAGTAAAAGCGTTGGAACGTCACCGTTATTGGTGCCGAGCCCCCATTTAAGGTCAGTGAATCCCGCTTTGCGGAGTTGTCTACGCAGCGCCGTCATGGCCAAATCGCCGAAGCCAAAGCCGGGCAGTGCCATGACAGGTTCACCAGCGGCCATGGCTACCGGCTCTTGATGGCGGCCAACGGCAATCCGAGCAACACTCTTGAAGGTGCCGAGCTCCCGCAGTAAATGCGTCGGGGGTATGGTCATGGGAATATTGTCTGCCATCGTGAACTCACGGTTGGTGCAATTATTGATGATACGAGTCCCGTGCTGTCGCAGATGTGTCGTCGATAAATAACACAGCAAAACAGGTACGACGGGTTTGCTGACGGCTGTCGTATCAGTAGTTAGCAGGAACAGCAAAAACCCCTTGGGGGCGGAGCAAAGTATCAACCATCTCTAAACATGGCTGGAGCAAGCGATGAAATTTATTAAGTTAGTCCCTATTTTAATGGTGTCGGCAGTGACATTACTGGCTACTACCGCTGTAACGGCGCAGCCGTCATCAAAAGCCGACCGTATGATTAACCACCTCGATAAAGATGGCGATGACTTAGTCTCTATTGATGAGTTTGAGGTATCTTCAAGAGGACGTGAGCGAGGTTCACTGGCGACGGCTGATAGAGACGGTGATGGCAATGTCAGTCGTGCGGAGATGCAGGCTCAAATCGATGAGCGTTCTGAGTGGGCTATCGAACGCTTTGAATTGGCAGATCTAAACGACGACGATTTTCTGACTGAAGAGGAGATCAAAACGGCAGCTTTTAGCCGGCTTGATAAAAACGATGATGGATACATTGACGCTGAAGAACTGTCAGCAGCTCGCAAGCCCCCTAGACACCAGCGCCCTAGCTGAAAGGCCGTTGGGCTAGGGTAAGTGTCTGCTGAAGCACGACAAATGGAGCAAGTGGCTGGCGGCGATCGTGAAGTCTACGCCATTTTGGTCGCCCATCACCTTGGTCCAATTTCAGCGTATGCGCAGCGTATGACCGGTAACGCCGCTAACGCTGAAGATATTGCCCAGGAAGTGTTTCTGCGCCTGTGGTTAAAGGCTGGGGACTTTGACGCAACCCGTGCCCGGCTCACAACCTGGTTGCACCAAATGGCCCACAATTTAGCCATTGATCAGCTTCGAAAACGTCACCGAGAGGTCTCATTAGAAGTGATCGATGTGCCCGAGTCTACGATTTCATCAGACCCCGGTGAGAAGAGGCATCCTGTCACTCAGGCACTGCAGCATTTACCCGAACGGCAGCGCAGCGCATTAGCACTGACCTATTATCAAGACCTTTCGAATCGAGAGGTGGCTGACATTATGGGTCTGAGTACACGAGCCGTAGAGTCGTTGCTAGTGCGGGCTCGTAACGCCATGAAAATACGATTGGAGATAGCCCAATGACGGTTAAATTATTATCCCAAGAGCATGCTAAGGCTTTAATCATGGCCTACGGTTCTGAACCTGATCGTTGGCCCTCAGAGTGGCGAGAGTCGCTGATCGTGGCTTTGGCGGGGGACCCAGCGTTACGAGAGTGCGCTGCCGCCGAGGCCAAGCTCGATCAAATGATGGCCTCTGAGTCAGCGGATCCGTCAATATCAGTGGCGTCAATTTTAGCCTTTACCGCGCAATCTGTTGCTCGGCGGGAGCATGAATTGACCGAGGCTCCGGTTGGCGTTTTAGAGCGCTTTATTGAATGGCTATGTTTTTCCGGCTTCCATTCAACTTGGCGCAGTGTTGCGGTGGCGAGCATGGCATTAGCACTGGGCGTTGGGCTAGGTTTGGGCGTTGCCGCGCCACCTGAGGACGAATGGGTCGCCTCAGAGGCTTATGTTTTCGCACTCGTTGAGGGGGGTTGAGCTGATGGCTAGACGACACTGGATTGCAGGCTTATTGGTGGTATCTCTGAGTCTCAACTTGTTGGGGGCTGGGGCGCTGCTAGCACGCTGGGCAATGGGCGGACCGCTCACTCCTATGGCTTGGGCTGTGCGTGATCTAGACCCGATTGCGCGTGAGCGTGTTCACACGGCATTGCGAGGTCGCAATAAAGATGTGGTCTCAGTGCGTCAGGAGTTTAGGCAGAGCCAGGCAGAAATAAAGCGGTTGGTCAGTATCAACCCCCTCGATGAAGCCGCCCTAGCTCAAGCTCTAGTTACCCTCAGAGATGTCAGTCAGCGTTATCAATTGCAGCTGCACAACCTGGCTTTGGACGTTCTTCCTCAGTTGTCTACTGAGCAGCGACGGCAAGCAGTGCATCGCTTGCTGAGGGCGGGAGCAGATCACGGCAATCGGCAGAATCGTAAGCCCCAAAAGCGCGATAGCGAGCGACCCCCTGAGCCTGAGCAGGATGACACGACACGTTAAAACAGCTTTGCCTGGCAGTTGCGAGACCTATGGGGCCTTCGGGCTCCGATAATGCCGGTACCGCTGCCACCTGTAATTACCGAGCGGTTTTAGTGTCTCATGTTGCAGGTAAAGAAAAGCTTAGCAATACGGAGGTTGCGTAAACACAGCCAGAGATACAGTGTTTGCAAGTGTGACTTTGAGTGTTTGTAGGCATCATCGAGGGTCTTTTCATCGTGTTGATATCCTAAGGGCGCTAGACTTGCGCTATGGCAATGCTCCTAAGTTTACTGACTCCGATTGACTTAACCTTGATGGCTCTGGGCCTTTGTTGCGCAGCGGTCATGCGGGCATTTACTGGGTTCGGTTTTGCTCTCATGGCAGTACCGGTTTTATCGCTATTTCTCGCTCCAGCCGACGCGGTGGTCCTCGTTGCGTCTTTGACCCTCACAACAAGCCTAGTGACTTACCGAGCGTGGTGGGGTCGTTTCAGGTTGGGCGATGGTCTGCCCATGGTATGTGGTTCTGTCGTGGGGACCGTGGTGGGGGTTCTGTTTCTCGCTCAACTGTCCCTAGCGCAGTTTCAACTATGGATTGGGCTTATCGTTATCGTGTTGTGTTTACTGCTCAGTCGCTATCAGCCCAAATCGAGCTCAGGGGGGCCGGTATTGGCCGCCGGCACTGGCGCGGTATCGGGCCTCATGAACGGGGCTTTCGCGATACCCGGTCCACCGGTCATTGTTTATGCCATGGCGTGCATCCCCGAACCTGTTAACAGTCGTGGTTTTTTAATGGCTTTTTTTATGATTTCCAGTTTGATCTCGTTAATAACCTTCAGCATTTCAGGGTTGGTGACGACAACACCCTTTTATTTATTTCCGCTATCGCTGCCGGCAGTGCTGGTAGGGGATCGATTAGGAACGTGGTTGTTCCGCCGAATTGGCGGACAAGCTTATCGGCCGGTGGCCTTGGCCGTGTCACTCGGTGTGGGTTTAGCGATTACCTTTAAAGCATTGCATGCAATGGGAATTACTGTTTAACGTTATCTCGAACAATACGCGCTTTGTGGCGCTCCCAGTCTTTCGCTTTCTCGGTATCGCGCTTGTCATGCTGCTTTTTACCCGCCGCCAGGGCTATTTTTGCCTTGGCCAAGTGTCCTTTCCAATACAACGCTGTACAGACACAGGTTTGTCCTTTTTGGGACAGCGCTGCATTGATTTGAGCGAGTTCTCTCTTATTTAAAAGTAATTTCCGAGTGCGGGTGGGGTCAGTGACGTAATGCGACGACACGGTTTCGAGCGGTGATATTTGCGCACCCAGGAGAAAAGCCTCGCCATTTTTCATCAATACGTAGGAATCAGTAAGCTGCACTCGGCCAGCCCGCATTGACTTAACTTCCCAGCCGGCCAAGGAAAGCCCCGCTTCATAAGACTCTAATAAGTGATAGTCGAAGCGAGCGCGCTTATTTTGCGCGATGGTATTGTCCTGTAATTTCTTTTTCGATTTGCCCATAGGGTGCATTATACGGGTTCACAGGCCTTGGGAATCATATTGCGTGTTAGATAATAATGTTCCACAGCCTTGGCAGGGCCAAACGACCTTGGTATTTGCCCTTGCTGCGTGCTCGATCGGTTTGGGCAATGTGCTTCGCATGCCCTATTTGCTGGGGGAGTATGGAGGCGCACCGTTTTTTTTAAGTTATGTGACGACTGTTTTCGCCGTCGCCGTCCCTTTATTAACAGCTGAAGTTATGTTGGGCAGCAAGGGAAGGGGATCACCGTTGGGTGCTCTAAGGTGGGCTAGTGATCAGTCTGGTCGCTCCACGCATTGGAGCTTGCTGGGCGTTATCCAGTGCCTGCTGGGTGTCGTGTTAGCTATTTATTGTCTAATGTTGGTCGCTTGGATGGTTGATCGGGCTGTGGTTCTTAATTCAGCGTCTTTGGCTTCAGCGAGTGCGGCTGAAGTGGCCATGAGTTTCCAGCAGCTTGTTGCTAGCTCTGATCCTACAATTCTTGTTGCCTTAGTGGGGGTGGTGACTCTGCTTGCGGCCTTGGGCCCACAAGTTGGGATGGCATTGATCGGATGGGTGGCCCTACCTGCAATGGCGGTCGCTTTACTCAGCCTTTTGCAATACGGGATTGAATTTGGTGATCTTGCGTCAGCGGGGGAATGGCTGCTCGCGGTTAATTACTCCGATTTTGGCTGGGAGGCGGCCATGATGGGCATGCTAAGTGGTGTTTTGACGCTGGTGGCTGGGCTCGGGGTGGGTAGTGTTTTTGGCGCCCGCTCGCCCAAAAATCTGCCTCTACTTCGCGCTGTTATTGCTGCGGCAATACTTGATGTGGCTTTTATGCTGGCCACTGCTGTGGCAATCATGCCGCTGTTGGGTGCAACCAATGTGTTGCCTGCAGAGGGCTTGGCTTTCCTTTTTATCGCGGTGCCCTATGCGTTTGCCAATTTGCCCCTCGGAGAGGTCTACGGCGCAATATTTTTTGGTTTTGCCGCGCTAGCTACCTTCGCGGCATTACTGGCGCTGCTTGAGCCTTCGGTGATGCTTTTGCATCAGGAAGGTGGAGTCAATCGTAACTTCGCCGCGCTTATTGTTGGTGCCGCCCTCGGGCTGGGCGTATTTTGGCTTGAGGGTGTGGAGCAGCAAATCGTCTTTTTACCCCAGATGCTGGACATGGCGATTGTGGGTGTCCTGTTGTTATTGAGCCTATTCGTTGCCTGGCGAATGCCAAGGCCTTTTGCAAGAGCCGAGTTGTATAGAGAGCCTCTCTGGCTTTTTAATCTGTGGTGGGGGTGTCTACGATTCATTGTTCCCACGGTGCTGATTCTGGTGTTTATTTGGCGGTTTGTGGCACCACAATGAAGATGCTGAGGTAATATCGCGGCATGACCATTATTGATCGCAGCGCGCTTTTACCCTTTTCCGCCGAAAGTGTTTTTGACTTGGTGGCAGATATCGAGGGATATCCAGATTTTCTGCCCGGCTGTGTGGGGGCAGAAATTGTTGAACAAGGTGAGCATACCGTTTCGGCGCGGTTGGCGTTGTCCAGAGCAGGCATCACTCAAAGCTTTCTGACCCAGAACACAATAACTCGTGCCCATACGATTGATTTAAAACTGATTGATGGTCCATTTGAGCGCTTTGCTGGGGCTTGGACATTTAAATCACTCTCGCCAGAGGCTTGTAAAGTGGCGCTGCTGTTAGATTTTAGGCTGAAAAGTAGTTTAATTAATGTCGCTGCGGGTAAGTTATTTGACCGTGTTGCCCATGATCTGGTCGATGCCGTGGTCAAGCGGGCTCATCATGTATTGGGAGACTCTGTGCTATGACAGACTCAATGACCATTGAAGTGGCTTACGCATTGCCCGAGAGGCAGCGTATTTGCGCTGTAACGGTGCCCGAGGGAACCACGGCCTCAGAAGCCATCGTGTTGTCAGGCATCGAGGACGAGTTTGATGAGCTGAATTTAGCCGACGGTCCAAAATTGGGTATTTTTGGCAAAGCCATTAAGGGTGATCAGGTGCTTAAACCCGGAGAGCGCGTTGAAATCTATCGGGCTTTAAAGATTGACCCTAAAGAGGTGCGTAAGCGCAGAGCCGCTGAAGCGAAGGAGCGACGTGCCGAAAAAGGGGCTTAGCCTTTAAGCGTCTTCGGCCTCGGTAGCGGAAGCCTCTGGATCTGCGCTTTCCGTGTTGGCCCAGTCAGGCACTTCTGTGCCGGTGACATTGACGAGGTTGTCACCATCAAAAAACACTGACAGTGTGCTTTCCTCTAGGGTCTTGGTGCCGTTGCGCAAAAAATACCGGTAATCCCATCGATCGGTGTTGAAGGTGTCTTCAATCAATGGTGTGCCCATGACAAATCTTACCTGCCTACGCGTCATGCCGGGTTTGAGTTGTTCGATCATCTCCGGGGTGACAATATTTCCCTGCTCGACGTTGATCCGGTAGGCGCTGAGAAAACTTAAGCTGCCGCTACAGCCCGATAGTAGGACTAGGGCGAGAGTTAAGGGGACTATGGGGCTGCTAAAATGCAATGCCATCGGATTTTGGTTCCAAGCTTCGATCTGGTCGTGCATGATACCCCTTAATCACCCACAACGGTCACGGAAAAATATTATGCCCAGTGAAAATCTCGAGCTTCGCAAGGCTGGCCTCAAGGTCACCTTGCCCCGAATCAAGATCTTGCAAATGCTCGACTCTACCTCTGAAAGCGCCGAGCACTTAAGTGCAGAGGACGTCTATCAGCGTCTTCGAGATACCGGTGAAGATGTAGGATTGGCAACGGTATATCGGGTGTTGACCCAGTTTGAGACGGCGGGCCTGGTCACTCGGCACAATTTTGAGACCGGGCATTCGGTTTTCGAGTTGTCCTCAGACGATCACCACGATCACATGGTTGACGTGGAAAGTAATGAGGTGCATGAGTTTTTTGACGAGGTTATCGAAGCTCGACAACATGAAATTGCAGAGGCCAAGGGCTACGAAATTATTGACCATTCGCTGGTGCTTTACGTGCGCAAGCGTCGATGACGACATAACTTATTGAGTATTGAGCATTTCCCGGGCATGGGCCCGAGTGCTTTCTGTGATGGTCAATCCTCCCTGCATTCGCGCGATTTCTTCCACACGCTCCTCGGTTTCGAGTAAATGCACTTCGGTGAAAACTGCTGAGGCATCACCGGTTTTACTCACTTGTAAGTGATGTGAACCTTTGCAAGCGACCTGTGCCAAATGTGTGACGCAGAGCACTTGAACCCGCTGGCTTAGACGACTCAAAAGTTCTCCTACAACTTCGGCTACGCCCCCGCCTATACCAACGTCGACTTCATCGAAAATCATGGTGGGAGCTGTGGCGCTTTCAGCAGCGGCAACCTGAAGGGCAAGGCTAATTCTCGACAGTTCACCACCCGATGCTATTTTGGCCAAGGATCCCAGCGCGCTACCGGGGTTGGTGCTGATAAGAAATTCTACCTGCTCTGCACCCGCGGGATCGGGTGTTCCTTCTGCACGCGGGGTCAGCACCACTTGAAAGTCGCAGCGCTCCATGGCGAGCCGGTTGAGGGTGGCTGAGACATGTCCGATCAGTTGCTTTGCTGCCTTTTTTCGCTTGTCGGTCAATTTTTTAGCATTTTTGACCCAGGCAGCCTGAGCATTTTTTAATGCTGCTTCAAGCTGTGCCAGTTGATCAGGGCCTGAGTTTAGCGCCTCAAGTTCAGCTGTAAGTTGTGCATGTCGGTGGGTGAGTTCTTCAGGCATGACGCGGTGTTTGCGTGCTAAGTCATAGACCTGTTCAAGGCGTTCTGAAACCGACTGCAGTCGGGCCGGATCACGGTCGAGCTGATCGGTGTAGCGACTGAGCTCGCTATGAGCCTCCTGCAGCTGAATTTCCGCGGTTTCGAGCATCTCGCGAATATTATTTATGTTTGAGCCCTCATGCCGCTCATCAGAGACAAGTTGACGGGCGCGCACCAGCTGCTCAAGTTGCTGTTCACAATGTTCTTGGGCCTGGCCTGCACTGTCCAGCAGGAAGTCGGCATTAAGCAGCTGTTTTTGTTCTGCTTCGAGACTCTCTAGCTCGGCTGCGCCTAAATTGAGCGTATCAAGCTCGGAGACTTGATAGCTGAGGAGATCAAAGCGCGCTGTGTCGGCCTCAGATTGACCTGTCTTTTGCTCTAGCTCTGTCGCAATTGTCTGCCACTGCATGGAGGTTTCGGCAACCTGTGTCGCTAGTTCGGTTGCACCGGCGGTAGCGTCTAGGAGGGCGCGCTGACTGGTTCGGCGCAGCAGGGATTGATGGGCGTGCTGGCTATGAATATCAACCAGCAGTGCGCCGACAGCGGCACAATCGACCAGGGTTGCTGGTGCGCCATTGATAAATGCTTTAGACCGGCCGTCGGCACCCGCTACCCGCCGAAGAATGCATTCTTGGGTAGGCAGGTCGAGTTCTCGCTCCCTCAGCCATGCAGCAACTGCGGGGAGCTTGTCGATCTGGAAGCTGGCCGTAATATCGGCGCGCTTGGCCCCTGGTCTTACGGTTCGGGCATCCGCTCGATCGCCAATACACAGTCCCAGCGCGTCTAGCATGATCGATTTGCCGGCGCCTGTTTCCCCCGTAATCACAGTCATACCGTCTTCTAGATCCATGTCCAGAGAGGCGACTACGGCATAATCACGGATAGTGATTTGTTTCAGCATAAGGTCCTTCCGATTCTTTACTATCTTATAGCGCAACATGACTCAATCGGGAAACGCCAAAGACGGCTCTTTGTCCTGAACCGTGGCTGTGTTACTAATTAGGGATGATTATGAATGCCATTTGCTATGCCAACCACTGATCTTTCAGGCCGCGCCACGGATTTGCTTCGAACACTGGTCGAAATGCATATTCGCGATGGGCAGCCCGTAGGCTCGAAGAGCCTGCAGGCACACAGCGCTTTGTCGGTCAGCCCGGCAACGGTACGCAATATTATGTCTGACCTTGAAGACCGTGGCTTTTTGACCTCGCCGCACACCTCGGCGGGGCGAATTCCTACGGCAAGGGGTTACCGGTTATTTGTAGACACCTTGTTACAAGTTCAACCCATTGAGGAGAACGCGGTTCTCGCCCTGCGGGAAGAGCTTAACCCCAACAGAACGGCCAAGGATTTGGTCCAGACAGCGTCTTCGTTGCTTGCGCATGTGACGTCTCAGGCAGGCATTGTTACTGTTCCCAGAATCGAGGTAAATCAACTGAGGCAGGTTGAGTTTCTCCCGTTATCAGAAAATCGGGTTTTGGTGATTTTGGTCGTGAATGAACGTGAAGTCCAAAATCGGGTGATCGAGTTGACTCAACCTTTATCTGAGGTTCAGCTCAAAGCAGCAGCTGATCTGATTAACCAGCGTTATGCAGGTGCCAATCTAGTAGATGTAAAGGCACGACTTGTTCAAGAGATGGCTGAGGCTAGAAGTAGGATTGACGAATACATGGCCGCCGCCCTCGATTTGGCGAATCGGGCACTCGACGACGGTGAGCCGGGAGAGGATTATGTTGTTGCCGGGGAGAATTACCTTTTGGGTCAGGCGGATCCAGAAGATATGGGTAAGCTCCGGGAGCTTTTCGATGCATTCCAGAATAAAAGGGATGTTCTCGAGCTGCTTGAACGTTCTTATCGCGCCCAAGGGGTGCAAATTTTTATTGGTGAAGAGGCCGGATACGACGTCTTTGGGAATTATTCTGTAGTTACCGCGCCCTATGCTCAAGGTAGCCGCACCTTAGGTGTGTTGGGTGTTATTGGTCCTACACGCATGGCCTATGAGCGAGTCATACCAATGGTTGATGTAACGGCGAAAATGTTGAGTGCGGCGTTATCACGCTCTTGATGGCATAAGTTAGCCCGTAGAGTGCTGAACGCGCTCAGCTCAGTGTTACTTTCTATCAGTTCATTTTGCCCGTGCCAGCCCAGCCCCGCTGAGGGATCAGTTACTGCGACAGTCCTGACTGATGACATTAATGTCCAAAGCCGTGTTGACCTCTAGTGAGCCCTCGGTGTCCTACATGCCCGAAACCTCAACTAACCTAGGGAATTTCATCGTTTATCCGTGCTTAAAGCTTTGAGATTTCGATCATCCTGCCCGAAATTGAGGGTGAAGCTTGAAATCGTTGCTAACCATCCCCATTTCGGTTTTCAAACCGAGGCTGCGCGGTCTGCGTAGCCTGATGACATATGACCAAACCATGCCAGAGGGCGCCGGAAATGGCAGACGACAAGAACGAATACACGGAAGATGAATCACAGGACCCTGTTGGTGGCACATTGGATGTGACCGATGATGACGCCGAGTTATTAGAGCTCACCCCAGACCAAGTTATGGCGCAATTGGAAGCGGATCTAGCCGAGGCTCAAGATGCTGCCCTTCGGGCTAAGGCCGATGCCGTAAATGTTCAGCGTCGTGCTGAGCAAGAGGTCGACAAGGCGAGAAAATTCGCTTTAGAACGCTTTATCAGTGAGCTATTGCCTGTGGTCGATAATATGGAGCGCGCCCTTGAGGCAGCTGGAAGCGACGAGGCTGTCAGGCCCATTGTCGAAGGTGTTGAACTGACGCAAAAAAGCTTGATCGATGCCCTGCAAAAGCATGGAGTCGAGACGGTGGATCCCATGGGAGAACCCTTCGATCCTCAAATCGCTCAGGCTATGAGCATGGTTGAAAATCCCGAGGTAGAGCCGAACACCGTGATCGCGGTCATGCAGAAGGGATATCAGTTAAATGGGCGATTGGTTCGCCCCGCAATGGTGATGGTGAGCAAGGCCGCTGACTAATACCCACACAAAAAGTCTTGAATTTTTTTAAATCGGACCCACCTATATAAGCAAGCATAGCGGGCAGAAGCCCCGTTAAGAGGAGAGAGTCATGGGTAAAATTATTGGAATCGACCTTGGAACCACCAATTCATGTGTATCGGTATTGGAAGGTGGAAAGGCGCGAGTTATTGAAAATGCAGAGGGTGGTCGAACTACGCCTTCCATTGTTGCTTATGCTGACGACGATGAAGTGCTGGTCGGTCAAGCCGCCAAACGTCAGGCAGTCACGAACCCTACCAATACGCTGTACGCGGTTAAGCGACTTATTGGGCGTCGCTTTGACGACAAAGTCGTACAGAAAGACATCAAAATGGTGCCCTACAAGATTGTCAAAGCCGACAATGGAGATGCCTGGGTTGAAGCGAAGGGCAACAGTATGGCGCCGCCACAGGTGTCGGCAGAAGTACTGCGGAAGATGAAGAAGACCGCTGAAGAATTTTTGGGTGAAACCGTCTCTGAAGCTGTTATCACAGTCCCCGCTTACTTTAACGACTCGCAGCGACAGGCGACTAAAGATGCGGGAAAAATCGCTGGCCTCGAGGTTAAGCGCATCATTAACGAGCCGACAGCTGCTGCTTTGGCCTACGGCATGGATAAGTCTCAGGGTGATCGCACGATTGCGGTATACGACCTAGGTGGCGGTACTTTCGATATCTCTGTGATTGAAATCGCTGAGGTCGATGGTGAGCATCAATTTGAGGTGCTTGCAACGAATGGCGATACCTTCCTTGGCGGAGAAGACTTTGATCTTCGATTGATCGAATATTTGGCTGATGAATTTAAGCGTGAGAACAGCATTGATTTGCACAGTGACCCCCTCGCGCTACAGCGCCTTAAAGAAGCTGCTGAAAAAGCGAAAATAGAGCTCTCTAGTGCACAGCAGACTGAAGTTAACCTGCCCTACATCACTGCCGACGCCACAGGGCCTAAGCACCTGGTGGTTAAGTTGTCTCGGTCTAAGCTCGAATCTCTGGTTGAAGATTTGGTAACACGCTCACTCGAGCCGGTGAAAACAGCCTTGGCGGACGCGGGGTTATCACCTTCTGAAATCCAAGATGTGATCTTGGTAGGTGGACAAACTCGCATGCCCTTGGTGCAGACGACAGTATCCGATTTCTTTGGCAAGGAGCCCCGTAAGGATGTAAATCCGGATGAGGCGGT
>Ga0213863_10001313_pt1 | contig 18163 bp, 16 predicted proteins | sample PICome_8_FD_160128 | JGI IMG/M metagenome (GOLD analysis project Ga0213863, IMG submission 160128) | Coastal seawater microbial communities near Pivers Island, North Carolina, United States - PICO497 | ecosystem: Environmental > Aquatic > Marine > Coastal | place: USA: North Carolina... | reverse complement strand
TGCGTTTTTCCAGCCAGATAAAGAAGTGTTCTTAGAGTACGATATCAGTCAATTGTTATATCGACTCAGTCAGCCCAGCAAACCTCGAATTGGTCTGCTTGCGGGGCTCTCCGTGCGTGACCGAGTCAATCCTCAGACCTTTAGCTCTGAGCCGGGTTGGCGGTCAATTGCTGAACTTGAACAGAATTTCGAAGTGGTTGAGATCGCGGCCGATGCGGAAACGATTGACGAGAACCTGACCATGCTGCTCTTGATTCATCCTAAGACGATCAGTTCGGCGCTCCAGGACCAAATTCGGCAATTTCTTGCCCGTGGCGGAGCGATCTTGGCATTCGTTGACCCGCTCTCGGAGATGGATGTCACGCAATCTTCGCCGATGATGCCCACCCTTCCTGGCGGTCAGAACTCTGACTTGAACTGGTTGACAGAGCCTTGGGGCATCTCGATTCGCCCCGGCCAGATTTTGGGTGATGCGCAATTGGCCCTCAGCGTAACAGGGAGCGGGGGGGCACCCGTTCGGCACCTAGGTATTATAGGGCTGGGTCCTGACCAGCTGAATTCTGATGAAGTGGTTACGAGTCAACTTGAGAGTATCAATGTCTCAACCGTCGGGATTATCGATATCGAGGAACCCAAGGTTGAAGTCACGAGGTTATTGGCGTCTTCTGTTTTTGCAGCCGGAATGGACGCGGGTCAATTTCAATTTTTACAAGACCCTGAATCGTTACAGAAAACCTTCAAGCCGGGTGATGTGGCTTTGCCAATCGCTGTCTCGTTGCAAGGTCCGCTGCCGCTTTCTGACATTTTGGGTGACCCGAGCGCAAGCAGTGAAGCGCGCAGAATCAGCCTGACGTTGGTGTCTGATACAGATGTGCTATCGGACCGACTCTGGGTGCAGATTCAAAATTTTTTCGGTCAGTCGATCGCCACTGCTTGGGCTGACAACGGAAGCTTTTTGATCAATGCAGTGGATTTTCAGGCCGGGAGTGCTGACCTGATCAGCATACGAAGTCGTGGCCAATATACACGGCCGTTCGAAGTCGTCCAGACTCTCCGACGAGACGCCGAAGCGCGGTATTTGGAGAGTGCAGATCAGTTGCAATTGGAATTGGCGGAGACCGAACAGCGTTTGAGTGAATTGGAGTCGCAGAAAGTCGCCGACGGGCTGTTGACTCTCAGTGCGGACCAAGAAGCAGCTTTGCTTGAATTTCAGGATCGGAAGCTGACGATTCGAAAGCAACTGCGCGAAGTGAGACATCAGCTTGACCAAGATATCGAAGACTTAGGTGCAACGCTGAAATTGCTGAACATCGCGGTACTTCCGCTGTTGATAACTTTGTTGCTGGGGCTGATGGTAGGTCTGCGTCGTTTGAGGGGGGCACGACCGTCATGAATCTTCTGAAGCTTGCCGGGTTAACTGCCATTGGACTCATGGTGATCGCGCTTTTCATGGAGGAGCGTTCGGCTTTCGACCACGATGGTCATCAACGTCTCTTTCCTAAATTGGTGGAGCATTTGGCTCGTCTCGACCGCGTGCAGATGAGCGGCCGGGATCACTCGGTTGAGTTGATTCGGCGAGATGAGGTTTGGCGGGTGGTCGAGCGTTATGACTATCCGGTCGATTTTAAGCGACTATCGAGCCTTCTTGATAAGCTGAGTCAGGCCGTGCTGACAGAGCGAAAGACGGCGCGCGTTGAGCAGCATGATGTCCTTGCGGTCGCGGTTGGCCCTGGAAGTGCGGGCCATCGAATCTTTTTTCCTGAGTTGGGCCTTGAGCCGCTGATTGTCGGTAAGACAGCAACGCTTAGATCCGGCACCTTTGTACGCCTTGGTGCGGACGCTCAAGTTTGGTTGGCAGATCAAAATATCGAGATCACTGCCGATCCCGCCCTTTGGTTGGACACCCAAATTTTGTCGGTGCCGGAGCCTGAAATCGTGAGCATGACTGCCTTCGATGATCAGGGCGAAGCGCTTTTTGAAATTAATCGGAATGCGACGTCAGGGGATTTATCCCTGGGCAACCTACCTGAGGGTCGCGCGCTTCGCTATTCGACCGTATTGGGGCCGAATTTCACAGCGATTGGCGAGCTACAACTGGTGGACGTGGCGCCGCATCTTCCAGAGCGATGGGAAGGCGCTGCAAGTCGAGTTTACCGCTTACGGGCAGGGCACACCTTAACGCTGAAGACCGTTGCTGTTGAAAAAGATTTTTGGATGAAGGTGCAACTCAGTGAAGATGGCGTTCTGGCAGACTCGGTTGATAGGATGGACGCTTTTATGAAAATTACCGAAGCTCAGAGACGGGCTTTTGATTTTAAGATTTCCCAAAGAACTTATGGGGATTTGACCGCTGGTCTTGAGCAGTTTTTAAAACCCTTGGAGGAGCCGATCTCATGACTTCAGAGTCCTTGCTGGTGACCGAGCGTGATGGTGATGTGTTGACGATGGTGCTCAACCGGCCGAAGGCGATGAATGCCTTAAACTCTGAATTGATGTCCGCCATTGAAGCTTGGGCCCGCTCGTTAATCGATGATCCGGCAAGGGTCGTGATTATTCGCGGTGCAGGGAAACACTTTTGTGCTGGTGCAGATTTGAAGCCCTCGGCTCGACCCAAACCCGCTTTGGTGCAAGCTCGACGTGATGCCCAGTTAGGTGGACGAATGTTGCGGGCCTTGGCTGATATTCCCCAGGTGACCATTGCTGCCGTTCACGGGGCTGCTTTGGGTGGCGGGTTGTGTATTCCAACGGCGTGTGATTTTCGAGTCGCGGCGGAAGACGCCTTGGGCGGTTATCCAGAGGTCAATTTGGGAATGAATTTGATGTGGCACTCCGTAGGTTATTGCCTGCGGTTGGTTGGTCCGGCAAAAGCAAAGCGAATGATCATGCTTGGCGAGCGATTCGATGCCGAGACCCTCAAAGATTGGGGACTGTGGGATGAGGTGGTCCCGCGTGCTGATCTCGAACGTCGAAGTCTGGCGTTGGCCGAATCCTACGCGGCGCAACCTCCGATCGCGGTCCAGATGATTAAAGAAACCATCAATCAGGTGAGCGGAGCGTTAGATCGAGCCATTTTGCATAGGGATGCTGATCAGAATCTTCTTACCGCTGGCAGTCAAGACAGGCAGCGTGCGATAGCCGCCTTTCAATCGGGTGAAGTCGTAGATTATCGGGGCGATTAATCGACCTCGATCAATGCAAGGTCTTGGTCTTCTTCGACGGGGTCACCTTCTGCTACCAGAATTTTTTGAATTCGGCCTTGATGCTCAACCTCGACTGGAATTTCCATCTTCATCGATTCAAGAATCATTAGCTCGGCCTCAGCTTCGATAACAGCTCCCTCCTCATAAAGGATCTTCCACACGGTCCCTGTGATTTCAGATTTCAGGGTTTCAATAGCCATGATGCGCTTCCTTAGGTGTGTCAGTGCGGTTGCTTGCTACTGATCAAACATGATGACGTGGCGTGCTTCCTCACCGGTCTTTAGGGCTTCAAGAGCCGAATTTACATCCTGAAGCTTAATGTGCTTTGAGATCATTTGGTCAAGATGAAGCTTGCCACCCAGATAGAAATCTATGAAGCGAGGCATATCGATACGAAACCGATTGGAGCCCATATTTGACCCTTGAATCTTTTTCTCCATCAAGAAATCAACACCGTGCAATTCCACCATGGTGCCAACAGGAATCATGCCAATGACCGTTGCTGTTCCACCGCTGGCAAGCATCTGAAAAGCTTGTTCCGCGGTTGCTTTAAGGCCTATCGCTTCGAAAGTATAGTCACACCCGCCTTTTGTGAGTTCGATGACTTCGCCGACGGCATTGCCTGAGCTCGCATTAATGGTATGTGTGGCGCCCACGGCCTTTGCCAGTTCGAGTTTGCTATCGATCATGTCGACAGCGATGACCATACTTGCCCCAGCAATGGCGGCACCGTTGATGGCCGCAAGTCCGACGCCGCCGCATCCGATCACTGCAACGATGGAGCCCGGCTCTACGCCAGCGGTATGGAAAACAGCGCCGACGCCAGTTGTGGTAGAGCAGCCTATTAGCGCTGCACGATCCATGGGCATATCCTCTCTGATCTTAACCAATGCATGTTCATGAATGAGCATCAATTCTGCGAAGGACGACAAGTTAAGAAATTGATGAACCGTTTCGCCCCCAGAGCTTAAGCGTGGCGCTTCTTCGGCATCTCGAGAAACTTCTGGGCTTTGGCACAAGGAGAGATGTCCCGTGAGACATTTATTGCAGTGGCCGCAAAAAGCGGACAGACAGGTAATGACGTGATCACCCTTTTTGACGTAAGTGACATCGCTGCCGACTTGCTCGACGACACCAGCGCTTTCGTGCCCTAAAATGGTAGGCAGCATATAGGGATAAGAGCCATCCAAAAAGTGTAGGTCGCTATGGCAAACGCCAGCAGCAATCGGTCGAACAAGGACCTCTCTCGGGCCAGGTTTAGAGATCTGGACCTCTTCGATTTCCATTGGCTTATTTTGTTCTCTTAAGACGGCTGCTTTCATGACGGACCTCGATGCATGTTGTGGTTAAATTCCAAAGACTGAAAATATCATAAAAACTGGGCTGTGACTCATGAAAGTTTGGACACGCAATGGATAACCAGCAAGGCCCCAATCACCGCCGCGCGATCGTGGCGCTCGGCGCAAACCTGGGTGATCCAAAGCAGCAGCTCGGCGTGGCCGTAGCTGCGCTCAGAGAACGTTTTGATCGGGGTTTTAGTGCGTCTCAAATTTATCGTACAGCACCGGTGGGGATGTCAGCTGACGCCGGAGATTTTGCGAATGCGGTTGTGACCTTTGAAACGGCTTTGGCGCCCGAGGACTTGATGGCATTGCTGCAAAGCCTTGAACAAGCCGGCGGACGGCCTAGGGCGCGTCTCAAGAACAGCTCGAGAACCCTTGATCTCGATTTAATTGCGCTAGGGAATGTTGAAATGTTTAGCGCCGAACTGACGTTGCCGCATCCTCGGGCAACCAAGCGGCGGTTCGTGTTGATTCCTTTGTCGGAGGTTGTTCCCGGTTATCGTTTTCCAGGGGAGACGCTGCGCGTTGAAGCGTTGATTCACCGTGCGCCCGTCATCGATATGTGTTTGTGGGACTAGATGATCATCGAGTCGTGGTCTGCCCAGTATGGCGCTCTGAGCTGTCCTTTATAGAGTTTGCCGGTAGGGTGGCGCGGTAGTTTTTCTGAGACATCTATACTGCGGGGACACTTAACGTGAGACAGATTCTCTCGGCAGTAGGCCATTAGCGCCTCGCCTATATTCGGCCTCAGGTGTTCTGGATAATTTGCATGAAGCTCGACAACTGCTTTGACGGATTCTCCAAATTCAGCATCAGGAATGCCAAAAACGGCGGCATCGATCACGGCCTCGTGGGTCACCAACAGGTCTTCAATTTCCTGAGGGTAAATATTGACGCCGCCTGAAATAATCATAAAAGAGCGGCGGTCCTTGAGGTAAAGATATCCGTCTTCGTCTAAGTAGCCCATGTCTCCGAGGGTCGTATAGCCTTGGGGTGATTGTGCGGCGGCAGTTTTTTCCGGATCTTTGAAATAAGCGAATGGTGTGCCCTTGGCAAAGTATACGCCGCCAACCGAGCCTGGAGCTAAGGGTCGATAATCATCGTCAAGAATATGAAGCTCGCCGTGAAATGCTTTACCAACGCTGCCGGGATGTTCTAACCATTCTGCGCTGGTGATTGCAGTCGATCCGTTGGATTCAGTCCCGGAATAGTATTCATAAAGAATCTCTCCCCACCAGTCGATCATCGCTTTTTTAATGTTCACAGGACAAGGCGCGGCGGCATGAATCGCATACCGAAGACTGCTGAGGTCAAACCGATCCTTGATGTGCTCGGGAAGCGCGAGTAATCGATTGAACATTGTAGGAACCCACTGGCTGTGGGTGATGCGATGTTCTTGGATCAATTCCAAGGCATTCAACGCGTCAAATTTGGGCATGATCACCGCCGTGCCTCCAAGCCTTGATACCATCAAGTTGTAGCGTAGGGGTGCCGAATGGTAGAGCGGCGCGGTCGAGAGGTACCGCGTTGTAGGGTCGATGCAATGTAGCTGAATGCGTTTTTCAATGAGCGGCGCGACGGTGCCTACCGGACTTAAAGCGAGATCAAATCGGACCCCTTTGGGTTGGCCAGTGGTCCCGGACGAGTAAATCATTTCTGCGCCTTCACAAGCATCTTGGCACTCGGTCGGCGGATGTTCGGCAATGACCTGCTGCCAATTGGGGAAGCGGCCTTGGTCTAGAACAATAATTTTTAAATGTTCTGGTAAATCCAGTGACTGCTTGTCAAGAATCGTCTGTTTGGTAAAGAGTACTTTTGCGCCAGAGTTTTCTAAAATGTAGCAGACTTCAGCGGCTTTAAAGAGCGTGCTGATGGGTGTGTAGTACAGACCGGACCGCTGGGCCGCCCAGGCGATGGTCAGAAAACGCAAATCATTATCTAATAGAATGGCAATGCCATCCCGGGGCTTCAGCCCCTCTGATCTTAGAAAGTGCGCGGTTTGATTGGATTCCTGATCGAGCGTGCGGTAAGTCGTCTTTGATTGCCCATCGCTGGTGCAAAAGGCGATGGCGTCTGGTCGAATTTGGCTGTGAACTCCCGGATGCATACCGACGGAATTAGTCTTTGCTGCTGCCTTTGGGCGTGAAGGCTGGCATTGGGAAGGGTGCGACATTGCCCTTCGCCTCGGTGATTTTGCCAACGCCTTCCTTGGTGACTTCATCTATTCGAACAATCGCGTGCATTGGGAGATAGCTGCGCTTGACACCTTCGAATTCAGCTTTTAGCTTTTCCTCGCTTGGATCAACGAGCATGGCCGATCGTTCTCCAAAGACCAATTCTTCGATTTCAATGAAACCATAGAGATCGGATTGGTAGATTTGCCGCGCAAAGATCTCGAAGATTTGGCCCTGGTTGTAGAAAATAACTTTGTAGGTCGGTTGGTTAGACATAATTAAAAACTCAGGGTTACGTTGCGATCTGCAAGCTCACATTGGTGCAGAATTCTACGGCCAAGTATACCGCGAATAATCGCGAATATCAGGGTCACCCCTGAACGAATTTAAGCCGCTAGTGGTTCTGGGCAGACCGGAATATAATAGGTACCCGTCAAATGAACGCTGGTCCCTTTTGAGTCAATCACCAAAACTATTTATTAAAACCCACGGCTGCCAAATGAACGAGTATGACTCGACTAAAATGGCAGATTTATTGGGTGCCTCAGCAGGCTACACCCTGACAGATACCGAAGAAGATGCGGATTTACTGCTGTTGAATACGTGTTCGATTCGAGAAAAAGCACAAGAAAAAGTGTTTCATCAGTTGGGTCGCTGGAAAAAGCTAAAAGATAAAAATCCGCACCTCAAAATTGGGGTCGGGGGTTGCGTCGCCAGTCAAGAGGGCAGTGCAATCTCTGCGAGAGCGCCTTATGTTGACCTTATTTTTGGGCCACAAACGTTGCACAGGCTTCCTGATTTGCTCAAATCTCATTCGGAAGCGGCCAGTCCAGTAATTGATATCAGTTTTCCCGAAATCGAAAAATTTGACCGTTTGCCGGAGCCAAGCGTGGATGGGCCCTCGGCGTTTGTCTCAATCATGGAAGGATGCAGTAAGTACTGCACGTTTTGCGTGGTCCCTTACACCCGAGGCGAGGAGGTGAGTCGTCCTTTGGTAGATGTGGTCCGAGAAGTGGTTCAGCTCGCAGACAAGGGCGTCAGAGAAGTGAATCTACTCGGACAAAATGTGAATGCCTACCGCGGCGATCTTCAGGACGGACAGTTCGCTGATTTAGCTTATTTGATAGCAACCGTTGCTGCAGTCCCAGGCATTGACCGCATTCGATATACCACGTCTCATCCTGTTGAATTTACCGATAGCCTAATCGATCTTTATGGGGAGGTTCCGGAATTGGTTAGTCATCTTCATTTACCGGTGCAGAGCGGGTCAGATCGAATTCTCGCGAAAATGAAGCGAGGACACACGGTGCTTGAGTACAAATCGAAGATACGCCGGTTGCGGCATATCCGACCAGAGATCAGCTTGTCATCAGATTTTATTATTGGCTTCCCCGGCGAGACGGATGATGACTTTGCCGCCACCATGGCGCTGATAGAGGAAATTGGTTTCGATCATTCTTTTAGTTTCATCTACAGTGCAAGACCCGGTACACCTGCGGCGGAATTGGACGATGAGATCGACATGAGGGTGAAAAAGGAGCGATTGTCGATTTTACAAAGTCGTATCCTGCAACATGCGATGGGAATCAGTCGCAGAATGGTTGGTACCGAGGAGATTGTTTTGGTAACCGGGGTCTCAAAGCGCGACCCTGGACAGCTTCAGGGTCGAACGGAAAACAATCGGGTGGTGAATTTTCAATCGGACCGGACTGAGCTTATTGGGCGATTTAGTCGAATAAAGATTGTCGAAGCGCTCCCAAATTCGCTTCGAGGACAGTGGCTCAGCTGCACGGATGAAGGAGCGTTACCTTGAGTGTTGAATTAGTACCCGGCGATCAACCAGAAGCGCTGGTGAACAAGACGATCAAGCTCGAACCGAACAACTCTGAGAATTTGGCGGAACTGTGTGGTCCTTTCGACCGAAATCTCAAACAAATCGAAGGTCGACTCGGGGTAAAAATAAAAAATCGGGGTCATGAGTTCGAATTTTCCGGATTGGTGGCTCGCGTGAACGCCGCACTCGAACTGTTACGGCATCTCTATCGTGAAGTGGGTAATGGCACGAAACTGCAGTCGGACACGCTCCATTTGTTCCTCCAGGAATCTGGCATTGAAGCTTTGACCGGTCATAAAGACTCGGTCATGCAACTGATCAAAACACGAAAAAAATCAATCAAGCCGAGAGGCGAGAATCAGAACGTCTATGTTGACGCGATTCGTAACCACGATATTAACTTTGGTATTGGTCCGGCGGGGACCGGCAAGACATTCTTGGCAGTCGCTTGTGCGGTAGAAGCCTTCGAGCAAGAGCGCGTGAGCCGAATTCTGCTCGTTCGACCCGCTGTAGAAGCCGGCGAGAAATTGGGTTTTTTACCGGGAGACCTCAGCCAAAAGATCGATCCATATTTGCGGCCGCTGTACGATGCTCTGTATGAGTTGTTTGGTTTTGAGCGGGTTGAGAAATTAATTGAAAAGGGGTTTATTGAAGTTGCGCCTTTGGCCTACATGCGGGGTCGAACCCTCAATGACTCGTTTATTATTCTTGATGAAAGCCAAAATACGACTGTTGAGCAAATGAAAATGTTTTTAACGCGGATTGGATTTGGTTCAACTGTGGTGGTGACTGGCGATGTGACTCAGGTTGATTTGCCGCCCAGGACTCGGTCCGGCTTAAAACACGTGATGAATGTGCTCTCCTCGGTGAAAGGTCTCTCTTTTACACATTTTTCATCCAGAGACGTGGTCCGACATCCATTGGTACAGCGGATTGTTGAGGCTTATCAAGCCTTCGAAGACCCGGATGAGCGAGGTTAGTCGCTGGAGTGCCGAGGGAGCATGCAAGAATGCCGGGGCTGGCTTCGATGGTGACGCGTGTCGCCAATTAGCAAATCAGTCGAGCCACGAGGCGCCGTTTGGCTTCGGTCTTTTGAGGTTTGTTGAGACCAAATGCCAACCAAGCTTTAAATCTTCCTCGAATGACCACTGAGATGAGCATTCAAATTCCCATTACACTCGACTTTCAGCAGGATCATTTGTTTGACGCGCAAGTGAGTGATGATCAAACGACAGCTGCATTGACGAAAATGTTTCAGCGGGCTTGGCAGGAAGGTACGCGAAGCGCTGAGTTCATTGACAAACCGAAGGCTCTGAGTTGCTGCATTCGGTTTGTAGATCGGGCTGAGGGGCAGAGTTTGAACGAACAGTTTCGTGGCCGGGATGGGCCGACGAATGTTTTGTCCTTCGAGACAGCATTTGTCGATGAAGCCGAGTGCCAGCATGTTGGTGATCTTGTGCTCTGTGTTCCTGTTTTAGAGGTCGAGGCCGAGCAGCAGGAGAAACCCCTTAAGGCCCACTATGTCCATCTTGTGCTTCATGGCATTCTGCATTTGATTGGGTATGATCATCAGACGGCAAGTAGCCGGCGGGTGATGGAGGCATTAGAAATTAAATTGCTTAATGAGGTTGGAATTGCCAACCCCTACGAGGTTACCGGCAATGAGTGAGAGCGAAACGAAAGCGGAGCAAGGGCCGACTTGGCTTGAGCGACTTTCAATGGCACTGACTGGAGAACCCAGTAGTCGAGCTGAATTGCTGGAAGTCTTAAGAGCCTCAGAACAACGGGAGCTTCTCGATGCCGAGGCATTGTCGATTATTGAGGGGGCGCTTACGGTTTCTGATCTTAAAGCCCGCGAGATCATGGTGCCTCGCTCTCAGGTGGTATTTTTTAGAATCGATCAATCCGCTGGTGAAATCTTAACCGGCGTCATCGAGAGCGGGCATTCGAGGTTTCCGATACTAGGAGATGGCAATGATGATGTGTTAGGCGTTTTGTTAGCGAAAGACCTTTTGTTTCTCGCACACCCCGATCGTTCAGAACGGTTCAATTTGCGAGATCTTTTGCGGCCCTCGCCGGGGATTCCTGAAAGCAAGCGGCTGAATGTTTTGCTCCAAGAATTCAGAGCCAACAGAAATCACTTGGCTGTCGTCTACGATGAATACGGCAGTATGAGCGGCATCATTACAATTGAAGATGTGCTCGAGCAAATTGTTGGAGATATCGAAGATGAATTCGATTTCGATGAGGATGATTTCATCAAGCAACACCAAGATGGCACCTACACCGTAAAGGCACTCACCACCATCGAAGATTTTAATCAGGTTTTCGGCAGCGCCTTCAAAGAAGAAGAATTCGACACCATTGGCGGCATGATGATGAAGCGGATCGGACGGCTGCCCAATCGTGATGATCAGGTGGTGATTGAAGGTTTCGAGTTTCGAGTGCTCAATGCAGATAATCGGCGGATTCACTTGCTGCAGGTTGCGCGTCGTCGCGAAGACTAAATGAAGGCTCGACTTCTGAGGAAGGCTCCGATTTTGGCGGCATTTCTCGCAGGCGGGGGCATGGTGTTCAGCTTTGCGCCGTAGGACTTCGCAGCGCTAACTTACATCAGTTTATTGATTTTTTTGGTCGCCCTTAGCGCTGATTCCAAACCCAATCCAATGGTGTTGCACTACGCCTTCGCGCTGGGGCTCTTTGGTGTTGGTATTTCTTGGATTTTTATCAGTATCAATACCTATGGCGGCGCGTCGATGTTGCTGGCGGGCGCTTTAACCGGCCTGTTTGTGTTGCTTTGGTCGCTCACGTTTGTTCCCCAGGCGTTATTGTTCGGCGTTTTGTCACAGGGAACAGGCCTCAACGGGTTGCCCTGGTTTTCGATTGTTTGGGTACTGGGCGAATGGTTCCGCGGTTGGTTCCTAACGGGTTTTCCTTGGTTGTATGCTGGGTATGCCCACAGTGAGGGTTTGCTGAAGGGTTGGGCGCCTATTGGGGGTGTCCTATTGGTGAGTTTTGTTGCGGTGCTGCTTGTTGAGCTTTCGGTTCGGGGCTGGCGCAGCAGGGACCGAAAGGTGCTGGTCCTGATTGTTGGTATCCTCGTGTCAGGTGCGCTGGTATCAGAGCAAGATTATGTTCGGGAGAACGGCGCGCTTCGGATTGCAGGCATTCAGGCTAACCTCGATCAACACACGAAATGGCTTCCTACACAATTCCAATCAAATTTAGACGCGCATACACAATTGATGAATGGTTTGGACCAAGCGGATCTGATTGTCTGGTCTGAAGCATCATTAACGCGCTTTGCGGACCAAGCCAAAGGAGAGCTCTCAGCGTTAGACCGATGGGCAGGTTCGCGTAACCAAGGACTGATTATTGGGGTACCAAGCCGGGACAGTGGTGGTTATTACAACGGTGTCCGGGGTCTTGGCCTCGCTGAGGGAGAGTACCTTAAAAGGCACTTGGTTCCATTTGGAGAGTTTGTACCCTTTGCGCCTTTGCTTCGCGGCGTTATTGCTTTTTTTGACCTGCCGATGTCGAGAAATCAGTCAGGTCCCATGGATCAAATCCCAATCACTTTTTTGGATCACGCGCTGTCTGTGTCTATTTGTTATGAGGTTGTCAATGCGGAGCTGATTCGGCGTACGGTTGCCGATCCAGCACTTTTGTTGACGCTGAGCAACGATACTTGGTTTGGCCGCTCCATGGGGCCTGAGCAGCACCTTGAAATCGCCCAAATGCGCGCGCTAGAAATGGGTCGATCCATGTTTAGAGTGACCAATAATGGTGTTACAGCCCTGATTTCAAATCGCGGCGAGGTGCTTGCGCGACTACCCAGCGATGCGCCGGGAGTCTTGATGGAAACCGTCAAACTCTACGAGGGTAAGACCCCGTTCGCGCGATGGGGTCATTGGCCTTTGATCACCGCTTGTCTTTTGTTGGTTGGCTTTGGGTTAATAAAACGACCGCAAATCTGGTCTCGGGTTAGCCGAGGGAGACGGCCGTAAGGTAGAATGGGGCCTTTCTGGGTAGGAATTAAAGCATGGCTTCGGAAGAGCTTTTTGAACGGTATGACCCGCAGGTTGTAGAAGAAAACGAACAGGCGAGATGGTCATCCAACGATACCTACAAGGTGACTGAACGAGCCGACCAAGAAAAATTTTATTGTTTGGCGATGTTTCCCTACCCGAGTGGGCAGCTTCATATGGGGCATGTCCGAACCTATACCTTAGGAGATGTGATCGCTCGGTTTCAGCGCCTCAATGGCAAAGAGGTTCTCCAGCCGATGGGATGGGATGCTTTCGGTCTGCCGGCCGAGAACGCAGCGATCAAGAACGAGGTCGCCCCTGCCGATTGGACCCTCAAAAACATAACGCACATGAAAGGACAGATGCAGCGTTTGGGCTTGGCCTACGATTGGTCGCGCGAGTTTGCGACCTGCGACCCTGAATATTATCGGTGGGAGCAGTGGTTTTTCACTCAAATGTTTGCTCAGGGGTTGGTGTATAAAAAAGCTGCTTGGGTTAATTGGGACCCGGTTGATCAGACGGTACTCGCCAATGAGCAGGTCGTTGATGGTCGAGGTTGGCGATCAGGGGCGGTGGTTGAGCGACAGCAACTTTCCCAATGGTTTGTAAAAATTACCGACTATGCCGAGGAGCTGCTTTCGGCTCTCGATGAACTACCCGGATGGCCTGAAAAAATAAAAACCATGCAACGCAATTGGATTGGTCGGTCAGAGGGGGTCGAATTGACCTTTCCGATGCCTCAGTTCGAGGGCGTCACGGTATATACCACCCGTCCAGATACACTGATGGGCGTGACTTATCTTGCAGTTGCGCCTCAGCATCCTATTGCGGCCGCGGCGGCTGCTGAAAATACGAACATCAAAGATTTTGTCGATCAGTGCCAAAATGTCAAAGTTGCTGAAGCCGAGATGGCGAAAATGGAGAAGCTGGGGGTCGCTTCAGGTTTTGTCGCGGAACATCCTTTGACGGGAGAGCCGGTCCCCATCTGGATTGCGAATTTTGTGTTGATGGAATACGGTTCCGGAGCCGTCATGTCTGTGCCCGGACACGATCAGCGAGATTGGGAGTTTGCTCAGAAATACGATCTGCCGATCAAGCAGGTAATCGCAGCAAGCGATGACGCAGAATCGGTTGAACTGGCAGCGATCACAGCGAAAAACAATCTGATTCACTCAGGCGTATTCGATGGGCTAGCCTTCGAGGAGGCTTTTGAAGCGATTACTGCAGAACTTGAGGGTAAAGGTCTAGGAAAACGCCAAGTCAATTATCGATTGCGGGACTGGGGTGTCTCGCGACAGCGCTATTGGGGCTGTCCGATTCCGATTATCCATTGTCAATCCTGCGGTGCTGTTCCGGTTCCAGAATCAGACTTACCGGTGGTACTGCCAACTGATATACGTTTTCAGGGCGTGTCGTCGCCGATTAAACAAATGCCTGAATGGTATGAAGTGCCTTGCCCAAATTGTGGTGCCCCGGCCGAACGGGAGACAGACACTTTTGATACGTTTATGGAATCATCCTGGTACTACGCGCGCTTCATGTCGAGCGATGCGCAAGATTCGATGTTGGACGACAGGGCGAAGTATTGGTCGCAAGTGGACCATTATGTCGGTGGCGAAGAGCACGCTATTTTACATCTTCTGTATGCCCGTTTTTTTCACAAAGTCATGCGGGATCAAGGGTTGGTTCACTGCGATGAACCGTTTCGGAATTTACTTGCGCTCGGTATGGTGCTCAAAGACGGCAGCAAAATGTCCAAGTCAGCGGGTGATGCCGGAGACCCTCAGCATCTACTGAATCAGTTCGGCGCCGATGCAGTACGCATGGCCATGATGTTTGCAGCTCCTCCTGAGCAAAGCTTTGAGTGGTCAGAAAATGGTGTCGAGTCAGCGTTTAAATGGCTCCGAAGTCGGCTCTGGAGTACGGTCGTTGAGCATGCCGCGTCTCCAACACCTGGGCTACTCGATGTGCGTGAGCTCGATGATGACGACCGTGCGCTCAGGCGGATCACTCATGAAACTCTGAGTAAAGCTTTTGACGACTACAATCGTCGGCTGGCGTTTAACACGGTTGTTGCCGCAGCAATGACCCTGATGAACACCATCAACAAGCATGGAGGTCGTTCTAGCCAGGGAGCAGCCGTACAACGTGAAGCACTGCTGGCTTTGATACAAGTGCTGGCTCCGATTACGCCGCATATTTGCAGCGCACTCTGGAGAAGGCTCACGGGAGAGGATTTGAGCCAGGCCACCTGGATGGAGACTGACGCGGCAGCGTTGGTCAAGACTTCCATTGAGTTGGTCGTGCAGATCAATGGCAAGTTGCGAGGGAAGCTGACAGTTGCGGCAGATGCCAAGGAAGATGCAGTGCGTGAAGCGGTAGCCGGTCTATCGAATTTAGATCACTTTTTCGAGGGCAAAACAATTAGAAAGGTGATATTTGTCCCCGGTAAGTTGATCAATTACGTGGTGAATTGATGACTATTCGTCGCCTGCTGCTCAGCGGCCTGATCGGTTTTTTCCTTACCGGTTGCGGTTATCAAGTGGCAGATCCTGGGATACTTCGAGGGATCTCGGTCAATATCGACGCGCCTGGTGTTGATATAGAGGTGCTCCGTGTATTGCAAGACTCAGTGGGGGAGTATGGGCTCGAAGCCGGTGCGTCGCCTAGGGCCGCGTTGACTGTGCATGAGGAAAGCTATCAAAAATGGCCGATCGCAGCCGCTGCCTTTGACCAGCGAGTACAATTTGAGGTCAAGCTAGAGTGGTTCTTCTCTGTCAAAGATGCGGGCGGCGACTCGCTGATCGATCGAGAGCGTATTGCGGTTGTGGGCTATTTTGCGCGTGAGAATCAGTCCCTTTTGACGGCGCATGAGGGAGAACTGGCGTTGCGAGCGCAGTTACGGGCGCAAGCTTCGGTGCAGCTCAGATTCCGATTGGAAGCGGCTCTGGCTAGGGCTGAGAATCTCGGCCTTAAATGAGTTTAGAGCGCACCTAGACTGATGGCATCAATAATGCCTGTTTGGAAAATATTGGGAGCTGGCGGGTGGCAAATCTTGATTTAAAAACTGATGCCAGACGACCTCACAGTATCCAGGAGATTGCCTTGCATACCAGCATCTGCTGCCTCTTGGATCGAGGACTAGACCTGTGAAGTTATATCCCGAGAAGTTGTCAGCCTCTTTTTCAAAGGGGTTATTACCGTCATACGTCATCACTGGTGATGAGCCGTTAATCCGTCAGGAACTGTGTGATCAGATTCGTCAGCAGGCCCGACTCGAGGGTTTTATTGAACGTGAACTTTTCCACGTTGAGACAGGGTTTGATTGGCAAGAAATTCATTACAGTCTGAACAGCCTGTCATTGTTCGCAGAAAAAAAGATCGTGGAGGTGCGACTCAGTCAAGGGAAGCAGCCTGAAAAGGCGGGAGCTGCATTGGCAGCGTTGAGCGAGGCAGGGCCTGATATTTTAGTGTTGCTGAGCATGCCTCGCGCGGATGGCAACGTTCAAAAGACAAAATGGTTCAAGGCGCTGGAAAACGTGGGCGCGGTCATTCAGGTTTGGCCTGTTGCGCCGAAGGATTTGCCGCGATGGATTGAGCAGCGCGTGCGTCAGCAAGGTATTCGAATTGATCGAGACGCGGTTTTGGCGCTGGCGTCTCGTGTGGAAGGTAATCTGTTGGCTGCGGTTCAAGAGATGGATCGCCTTGTATTGTCCGCACCTGAAAAGTCAATTTCTTTGGATCTTGTGGAAAGCAGTGTGTCGGACCATGCGCGCTATGATGCTTACCAATGGCTTGATGCTGCCTTGATGGGAAAGGCTGCTCGGGCGCTGCGGATTTTAAATGGCCTAAAAACAGAAGGCGTAGAGCCGTTGGCGGTGACTGGAGCGCTGATCCGGGAATTGCGTCAACTCATGGAGCTGGCGGAGACGGCCCAGGGATCATCAGTGGATCAAGCATTGGCAGGCGCCCGAGTCTGGCCTAAGCGCAAAGCGCTCATTGGAGCGGCGCTCCGTCGTCTGGGGCGATCCGATCTTGAGCAGATTCATGCCGCTACGCGGCGGGTAGATGCGATGGTGAAGGGTGCGGAATCGGGGGATCCTTGGGGTGCAATGACCGCGATCTCAATGCATCTGTGTGGTCAGGCGCTGGGGTTGAACCTATCTAGTCCAAATCAAGGCTCCCATTGAGCGGCCCTGCCATCGGTTAATTGACGTGGGTTGACGCGTCTTCACCGCGCTCTATCAAGCGCAATTGGTCATCGATGGTCTCAAATACGGTTATGCTGCCGTTGTTCGGTCTGCAAACCAAGACGTTCGAATTACTGGTCGCAAAGGCAACCATTGCATTGATCGCTACGAAATGCGTAAAAATAGCTGTCGATGCTTGGCACTCTAGCAGGCAGGTGGCCATGTCCCTTTGCCATTGTTGCAGCACTTCGGATTGATCCGGCCATTGTCCTTGCATGACTTGTTGGAGCCAAGGGCCGCGTTCCTCCAAGGAAAGTCCTGCGCTTGGAACTTCAGCGACCCGTGGCTCGATTCCTACACTTTGAGCTAATCGACTCGCGAGCGGCTGTGCGGTCTCTTGTGCGCGTTTAAGGGGGCTCGATAGCAGGGTGAGAGGTGTGTGTGCCATCAGCAGATCCGCCGCCGCTTCAGCTTGGGATTGGCCGATCTGGTCAAGACCAGGATCTGGGTCAGAAGTAAATCCCGCCGCGGCTTGGCCGTGTCGAATGAGGTAGATTTTTGCCATATTCGGTCTCGTCATCAGTAGCGACCTTATGTTAGCAGTTCGCTGGCCTCGAGCGTGGCAATTTGAAGCACAAATCGCTATTCTAGGGCCTCTCTCGAAGCTCAGGTTTTAGCGACCGATTCTTTGAAAAGCGATGCAAATGCGGTCGTTGAGCAAAGTCGAAAGCCAGCCTCATCTTCGATCTTTTACGGGTCGGTACAAAATGGCCCTTACGGGACGGGCATACCGTCGGTGACTGGGCAGTTCAATCAACGAAGGGACGAGACCCTGATTTTGAAAGGTTAAATCTATGGCAAAGCAAAAAGGAGCGCTGACTGGTGATGGAGTGCCAGACACGCAGGTTTCGGTAAGGGCAGTTTTTGGAATCGATGTAGACTTGATGGTTCCCGCATTTTCTGAACCATCAGAACATGTCCCAGTCATTGATGAGACTTACTTGTTTAACGAGGAAACCACGCTCGCAATTCTGGCGAGTTTCGCGCACAACCGTCGTTGCATGATTCAGGGATTTCATGGAACGGGCAAATCAACGCATATAGAGCAGGTTGCTGCACGGTTAAACTGGCCCTGTATACGAATTAATTTAGATTCCCATGTCAGTCGCATGGATTTGGTGGGCAAGGATGCGATCGTGCTCAAGGACGGACAACAGGTCACTGAGTTTCGTGAAGGGTTGTTGCCTTGGGCGCTTCAGCGGGCTTGCGCCATCGTGTTCGACGAATATGATGCAGGGCGTCCCGACGTGATGTTTGTGATTCAGCGGGTGCTTGAAGTTGAAGGCAAGCTGACTCTACTGGATCAAAGCCGAGTTATAAGCCCGCACCAAAGC
>Ga0213863_10001311_pt1 | contig 18166 bp, 14 predicted proteins | sample PICome_8_FD_160128 | JGI IMG/M metagenome (GOLD analysis project Ga0213863, IMG submission 160128) | Coastal seawater microbial communities near Pivers Island, North Carolina, United States - PICO497 | ecosystem: Environmental > Aquatic > Marine > Coastal | place: USA: North Carolina... | reverse complement strand
GCGATGTGCCAATTGGATTGACCAATGTAGTAGCAGTCTCTGGAGGAGCAGGTCACGCCTTAGCACTTAAAAAAGCCAGCAGTGATTAGTAGTTTTTCGATTTTTCATATTGGACTTAGCACCTCGGTCGGCCTGCTTTTCTTTACGAGGCCTGTCTGTCTAAGTGAATGAGCCGCCCCCTTATCCAACAATCGCAATTCTGTTGAAGCAGCAACATTGAATCATGCAAGGGGAGGGGTGAAGTAAGGGTCAAGGCTAAGGGCAATTTATGATTCAATTCTCAAGGCTTTCGCAGCTGTTTTCGGGTAAAAGATCCTTCTACTTCTTCACATTAGCCTTTAGATAAAGTTGCGTATATTTTTCATCACCCTTGAAAATGGGAAGTTTGAGCTCCCCGATGAGCTTTCTAATATCCCGCAAATTCCAATAGAAGCTCAATTCTAAAATGTTATAACCCCGGTGCCGGTCACACTGAAGGCAAACCTCAGCGTGTGCTAGAATTTTTCCTTTTTTATCATAGAAAACGAACCCGTGATGAGGCCAGTAACAATCCGGAAGCGGCGGGATTCTTTCAGGTAAAGGTTGCTTTGCGATTGCCTTAGTGAGTCTTTTTATCTGATTGGGGGATAGCTTGAAACCAGCTTTGTTGATGACCCCCTTGTGTAGCCTTCCGTTGATTGTAATATGGGATTTCTTTTCCTGAGTGTAATCATAAACATAGGCTCGGACTTCATGAATTGCTGGATCCGACAGTTCGATTGCTAAAGTCATGCCGGCGCAGCAAAAGAGCGCAAAGAGGGCTTGGATTAGCTTCATAGGGACAAATCCTTAGCGTATTATCTGAGCGGGAGAAAACTTTAAAGCGGAGAAGTGGTTTGGGATCAGGGGGAATTATTCAGAGTTGAGGAAACAAAGAAAACCCCTTCAGAGGGATCAAAAGTTTGCTTGGGTTGTATTTCGATTTTGCTGAACCGCGAAGCGGTAGATTTTACTTTTGGCTTTTTTTGTTTCTCTATCCTCGTTTTCGCTACGATCATCGTGCAGAATAGTTTCCGATTAGGAGATTTTCAATTGTCCGTCTTTAACCCGAAGAAACCACGTTAATATGCCTGAGGAAAAACACACTGGAGAGGATGCAATCTCTTCAGCGAAAGCTGATTCTCAAGACAATGTTAAACGCGAACCAGAACATCAGGAGCAAACTGCGGAGGAATGGTTCGCGGGTGTGGGAGCTGGGATGAAAGGAGTCTCGAAAAAACTTCTCGACCAAATTCCACCCGATATCCGTGAGAAAGTCCTAGAGCAGGCCCGCACTAACGGTCTTGGATCTGCGGCGGTGGCTGTCAATGCCGCGGCCCTAAAAACTAGAAGCTTCAAAGTAAAGTTCGCCCTCAAGGGATTGGGTAAGTTACTCAAAGTTCTCGATTCCAAAATTCCTAGAAAGTAATTTGAAACTAGAATAGTGGTCTGGGAACAGCGCGAATGAATGATCGGTTCCTGAGTTGTGATCTATAATACGGAATCAGTGGTCCGATGAGTCGCAGTTGTCTGGAGCTTTTCCAGATCCTGTTTTTAATGTTCGCAAAAACTACAGCCTATAAAGAATTAAAATCATAAGTAGAGAGAAGAGCGATAAGAGAGTGGTTGCAACAAACCATAAGATCATAGATGCCCTTTTCGATCTGGGTTTGTCAGCAGGGACACCTATTCTAAGTAGTTGATCGAGGAATCCGAATAGCAGAATTGCGGGGCCCACGTAAAACGACATTAAGCATTTCCAAACCGCCTCTAGGCCAGTTGTTGCGACACTATCAGGGCCGATCCCGTCCTTTAGGATCCAAGCAAAAGGTAAGACACAGATGATCAGTAATCCGAGTATCAGATCGACTAAAGCTAGTAACATAAAGCGCATTTCATCATGAGTGATAGGAAGTAAAGGAAAGCCGGTCAAGGCAGCATCCATTAGTCTGTAAGGCACTTGCACCTGCTGATGAGCTTTGAACAGCATATTGAATTAAGGAGGGGTGAATCGCTGATTCTTGAAGAGAGTGATTTGGGATAAAAGACAAGAGGCTGTAGGAGGCTTCGAGGAGGTTGTGGTGCCCAATTTAGGGTAGGTTAGCGATAATAGTCTTTGTGATTGGCCTTGCATTGGCGTTTTTTGGGAGTCAGTTTTTTAATTATCTACCCGTACTTATTTGTTTTATGATGAAAAAAAATAACATCCTCAACTTACTGCTTTCTTTAGGTGTTTCCTTTTCTACTGCTTCGCTATCAAAAGCAGAACTCGTTGAAGGTCTGATAGAATATTGGGAATTTGATGGAGATTTTTCAGCTGGTTTAGACGAGGCCAACGACGGTATTCTCGAGCAATCGGGTATCGGTAAGGCTTCGTTCGTAGCCGGGAAATTTGGTTCTGCGGTCGATCTGGAAAACAGCGGGGGGGCAGGTAATCAGGCTGTCATTAATGTAGGCGCTCCTGGTGAGTTTGCTTTCGAGGCTGGGAGTATGTCGGTATCCGTTTGGTATACGACTGAATCGCTCTACACCGGATGGAATACTTTGATTAGCCAAGGTGAAGGGAATAACTGGCGTATTGCCCGACACGGAAGCTCCGGAACGAATTTAAAATACAGCGTAGGAGGCCCGGGGAATGTGCCTGCGAACCTTGATCAGCAAGATGAGTCATGGCATCACGTGGCAGTTACGCACGATGCTGTCGGAAATATTACGATGTATATCGATGGAGAAGAAGCGGCATCGCAGGGGGCATGGGAATTGGCAAATGGTGCCGGTTTATCATTACAAATCGGTGGTAATCCACAGGCTGCTAATAGAGGATGGGATGGGAATATTGACGATGTCGCAGTCTGGGATCGCCCCCTCACGCCAGAAGAGGTGGCTTTGATATGGAACGATGGTAATGGGGCCAGTGTTGCAAGTCTCACAGGTAGCGGATCTTCTGATCTTTTCCAGATTGTGGACGTGAACTATTCTAAAACTGAAGATAATATTTCAGTCGATCTTACATTCACGTCGAAAGAAGGAAATCTCTATTCGATTTATACATCAAACGATCTATCACAGCCTCTCTCAAATTGGCTTGAATTGAATGATGGGGTCCCCGCTACAGCCGGAGAATCCATTACTGTTTACCCGATTGATTTCAATAACGAAGGGTTACCGTTGAATGATCGTCAGTTCTTCGTGGTTGTTAAGAGCCCATAAATGACAATCCCTAATAGGGAAATCTGTTTGAGCAAGGATGAGGGATGCTTGTTTCTCGACTGCTTGCTTGGTAGTTGGAATCTTGCTTCTTCTTTGGTCCGGAAATTAATTTCAGTGATTCGGGGACACTGATCCGTGTTAATAACATTTGATTAAAAATGGGAATAGAGAATTACATGACACGAGTGAGATTGATTATTTTTTCTATATTGGTCACTTTCGTTAATGCTTCGATTATTTTTGCGGAGGAGCAGGATCAGTCTATTCCAGTTGACCCTAAGTTGGTGGCTCTCAATAAAATCCGACCGGTGCTAAAAACCGTGAAAAAGTTTTATCCAGAGGCTTCCTCTATTTTATTTATGCAGAATTTGCATTTTGAGGATTCAACCCAACTTTATGTCGAGAGCGCAATCACGAAGCTTCAAGTCGTAGGGAATTCTTTCTTAGAGGGCGTGCGCGGCCCAAAGGCGAAAGGTGGTGTGTGGTGTGATATTTTTTTGTTGAAGGGGAGTAGTAGGTCGTATTCGCGAGCTGAAGGTGCTGTGAAGCGTAAGCATTTCGTGGAGCATAAAATTTATCAAGACCTTCATGGGATCGATCATCACCTGCACGTGACCCTGCGTGTGCCTAAGGGAAATGCGAGTTCAGAATTTGTGAAGGAATTTACGTCTCTCATCCGTTCATGCAGTCGTGATTTTGTGACCGACAAATAGTTTGTTGCAGAACTTCGCTCAAACTAGAAAAATAAGAAGCTTGCCAACACCTCAAGCGACCGCATTTCTCTTTTTCTTATAAAGAAAGCAGAATGACATCGCTTTTGTTTATGTTAATTAAAAGCATGTCAGTATACAGAACTGCTATGGGCTTTATTATCGGCACTTTGCTTTTTTCCACTTCATTTCTTCTTTTTGCGGAAAATTGGCCTTCTTGGCGTGGGCCTTCCTACAGTGGAAGTCGGACTGGGGAAAATTACCCAACACAATGGAGTGCCGATAAGGTTACTTGGAAAGTTGAACTCTCTGGAAAGGGGGCTTCTTCGCCAGTGGTTTGGAAGAACCGAATCTTTCTGACCGCACCTGCTGAAGGCGTCGATACAGCTCTGGCGTTTGATCTAGACGGGAAAGAGATTTGGAAAACCGAGTTCGGTGCTGAAACCAAAGCCAAGCATATGAAGCTTGGCACTAGTAGTAATGCTTCACCAGTCACTGACGGGAAGGGGGTTTTCGTTTACTTTAAGAGCGGCACTTTTGCGGCCCTCGAAATGGATGGGACGATCCGCTGGAAACGTAACCTAGCCGAGGAATTTGGTCGGCAAGATCTGTATTGGGATCAGGGGAGTTCTCCGGTAATCATCGGCGATTTGGTCATCCTGCCCCGTCTCCATGCTGGTGATTCTTGGGTTGCTGGATTTGAGAAATCCACTGGCAAGATTCGCTGGAAGCAGGAACGTAACTTCGAGGTTCCTGCTGAGAATGATAACGGTTACACCACTCCGATTCCTATTCTTCATGGCGACCGGAATGCTTTGCTCGTTTGGTGTTCAGACCACTTGACCGCCTACGCAGCTGACAATGGTTCTTTGCTGTGGACATGCGCTGGTTTCAATCCGAAAGGAAAGAAGCTTTGGCCACCAATTGCAACGCCGGTGGTTGCGGGTGATATCGCGGTTGTTCCGGTGGGTCGCGATGATCGAAAGCAGGCTGAGGTTCATGCGGTTCGCCTTGGTGGGAAGGGAGAGGTTACGCAGACTCACCGGGTCTGGGATCACAGCGACTTTGGCGTATTCGTTACGAGTCCAATCGAGTATGAGGGAAAGGTCTATTTGCTTCGTCACAAAGGTGAGGTGGTGTGCTTCGATCCGAAGACAGGAAAGCCGTTCTGGACTGCCAAGTTGCCAAAATCTCTTATTCCCTACTACGCCTCTCCCGTGATTGCTGGTGGTATTTTTTACGCCAGTCGCGAGGATGGCCTCGTGTTTTCGGCGCGGGTGGGCGAAAGCTTCGAACTTCTTGGTGAAAATGATATGGGAGAGCAAATTCTTGCGACTCCCGTTCCTTTTGATGGGAAGCTGCTAGTCCGTACTTCCAAGAGTCTTATTTGCGTTGATTAAGCTAGGCATTTTAATTATTGCCGCGATGTTTTGAGTTTAGTTCTCTCGTTTTGTTTTCGTCAGATTTTGCACCGCTACTAGCGATCACCACGTTGCACTTATTCTTCTTTTTGAGAAATTAAAACTGGAACAGAATATTTAGTTAATATATTTATAAGGTGCTTTCTATTAGTGGTTTAAGCTTAATAAGCTTCTCGGTTATTAACAAAATTTTGTGGACAAGTAGTTTTGAGTTGTTCAGATATTATTCACACCTATTTAGATCGTCATAAGTTTGCGGGATGGCGTTCTTACGAAGAAACTAAAAAGCCACCTATGGACCCTCAGTTATAGAAATGGCATCTAAGATTTTTTGAGTTAGGACGCTAAAGCAGGTCAATCTATCCCCAAGTCTAAATCTAAGATCGGAGATTCTGAATTTGCTAAAGAAGTAAGGCAAATTTTGGAGGATTATGGCCTACATCTGGAACATCTTTTTTTCTTATCTCTGCCTTTTGGTCCTCTTCTGAAGCCACTCTGTAGAAAGTCTCTCAGCTTCGACGATCTGCTCTTTCGATATTCTCTGACGAATAATGTCTCTGTGTGCTTCAGCTCTCTCTAAGCCTCCACTCGCTGCAAGATTTGACCACATATAGGCTGATATGTCATTTTGTTGAACGCCATTACCTCTATCATACATGCGAGCTAAGCTCAGTTGGGCGCCTGTGTTTCCTTGTTCAGCCGATTTGTAATGCCATTTAGCGGCTTCGCTGTAATCCTGTGGGACGCCATGTCCCACGCTATATTTGAGGCCCAATCTATACTGGGCATTTGAATCCCCCTGTTCAGCAGCCTTGCGGAACCATTTCACGGCTTTGGAGTAATTCTGAGGTACCCCTTCACCGTTTTGATACATGATGCCTAATTCATATTGTGCCGTCGGGTCTCCTTCTTCAGCAAACTTATGCGTATCGTCGGTTTTACAGGAGACAAGAAGTATGATCGGAACCAAGGCAATGATAGCGGAAAACTGAAATGAATTTATAAACACCTGTCATCATATCGCAGATGATTACCTCTCAGTATTATAATTTAGGCGTGGTTTATAATGCTTTAAAGGCGCTATCTCGTGATAGTCTACTAGACTTCGACGAGGTTACTCCGCCACTCGTGGCCTGAAATCTTTTGATTTGCAAAGATAATTCACCTTGGCTTTTGAGTCAGCGTGGAATTTTAGAGATCCCCCGCGGCCCTATTCGGAAAGGCGTTTTTCGAAATCAGGGATGGGGCTCAAAGTGGGTTCGACCTAATGAGGTTGAAATAGGGGTTGACTGAAATTAAGGTTAGGGTATCCGCAGATCTCTTTAGCATTCTAACTGATTACCTATCAAATCCTCCCTAGCGATGGCCCCATCAAAAATCTTATCTTGTTTTGTTACCTCACTTTTCATTGTGGCTCTAAATCAGACGGTCGCGGAAGCCAGTCAGGTTGAGACGCGAGTGGTCAGGACCTCGATAAGCGAGGGCATTATTGATTTATCGGTTCGTCTCTCTTCTTCGCTTGATTGGAAAGATGAAAGTTATCGTTCAAAAAAGGAATTTACAATAGATGCACCGCCGGGGATTCCAAATCCAGGGACAACAAGGCATCAATTACAATGGAATAGCGATGGGACCTTTGAATGGTTTCAGTTTGATTATATACAGGCTGGCACCTACAGGCTTATAGAAGAACACACGATCGAAGCACGTCTTTTTGGAGGGCAGATCCTTCTTGGTTCTTTTGACCCGATATCAAAGGTTCTGAAATTTGATGGGTTAGACTATGTTGCTGACTTTTCTATTCCAGATGTGACTGTCGAAGTTTCGGGAGATCTAAGTGAATGGACTAAGGTCGAACAATTGGAGGAAATCTCCCAAGATTTTACGGAGGGACATACGCTTTCAGTAAGGTTTAAACGGAGAAAAGTTGGCTCAGAATACTACAGGGTGAGAATTAATGGCGGAGCTACGCTTCCGGTCAATATTAGCAACGACGGGCCAGAAACTTTTCAGCTTGATCCATTTGTTCTCGAAGAAGCTTCGCTAGACGATTGTCTGCTCACGCTTGATGTTAATTACGGTGGAGGTTGCAAAGAACATGAATTCGAAGTTTTCATGAGTCCGTCCCTTTTCGATGAATCGCTTCCAGTACGGGCCAATTTATGGCTTAAGCATAATGGCAATGGCGATTTTTGCCGTGGGCTGGTATCAGACAAACTTGTGGTCGATATCACCGCCGTGATTGAGCAGTATCGTGCGCAGTACGGGCGAGATGATGAAATTATCCTTAACGTCCATGGTTATTTTTCTGATAAGCCGAATGTTGTAAAGGTCGTGAGATACTCACCTTAAGGAGGATGTGGTCAGGGGAATAGGCGTTGAGATGTAGGCCCACCTGGTGGAGTGAATCGGAATTCAGTGAGTTATAAATACGGACAAGAAAAATAGGGGGTGGATCGAATAGGGGAAGAAAACCCATTTGCTGATTAAGCAGAGCGTATTTGGGTAAAGAGTGCCCTTATAGTCGAATCCTTTTAAGGGATAAGAACAACGTAGAAACGCTTTTTGGTTTCAATAGGAACACCGACTTCAGTGAACGAAGTGGTTGTTTCTCCCGCAGCGGCAGCAAAACCGTCGTCCAGTTCTTCCCACAAGTCTAGGTTGCCTTCGCTGAGGTCGTCACTTGCCAATATACTGTAGGTGCGGCCTTCCTTGGAATTCCACGTAACGGTTACTGCTTGCGTTTGCCCCCCTGGCTCAACCTCGGTGCTCACTGCAATAATTTCGAGTGGTTTGGCATTTGCTCCTCCATCAACAAGGAGAACAAGATTATCGATCCCAAGGTTCATGCTTGATCCACCAGTGCGCCCCATCACTTGGACTCGGAAATCTTGCAGGTCCATCTCTTTAATCTCGAAGTCAGTATAGATGTTTTCAGCCTCTCCCTGACCGTTACGGTCAGTATACATTGTGACATCAACGAGGGCGGTATTGGTTCCAGAATCACGGTCGACATCAATCGAGAGCGAGGCCCAAGAATCAGTTGGTAAAGAGAATGGAAATCTTCCACTCGCATCAATTCCATCCCAGGTAATTGAGGCTTCGGTTGATTGGAAGGTCTTGAATCCTACTCCAAAAGAGTTATCCACAGTCCCATCCTCTTCGTTTCCGATACCCTGAACCACACCAGAATCGCCATTGTCGGCGGTGGAAAGAAAATTGATTCCCCAGCCATCTGCTGCAACTGCGCTCGCGAGGAAATCCATTGTGAAGGAGAAGTTTTGCCAACCCGTGTAGTCCTCTTCGGATTCAAAAGAGATGTAGTTTCCCAAGTTACCTATTGTCTGTAGAAGCTGGTAGTAGGCTCCGTCAGATTCGGCGTTAGCAGCTACGAGTCTCCCGACAGGCGCCCCTCGAAGTGCCTCCTCGGTATACTTTTCACCGGCATCATCAAAGTTGGCGATAATCCCGTCGCGTGTTCCTGTTGTTTCAGCTTCCGTAGGATTGCGACCAATGGAAACTTCGATCCCATCGTTCACACCATCGCCGTCGGTATCGGCAATATGTGGGTTAGTTCCAGTTTGGTCAGCATCTACAAAATCAAGGAGAGGGTTTTCTACGCCATCGAGGAGGCCATCATTATCGGAGTCAGCATTAATAGGACTCGTTCCAGTTTTGCTCGCGCTTACGAAGGTCCCACCACCATCCTCGACCTTGTCACTTAGGCCATCAGAGTCGGTGTCCGCTAAAGTTGGATCGGTCTCCGATTGGAGCTCCCCAAGATTATTGAGCCCGTCATTATCAGGGTCACCGTTGGGGCCATTTTTGATGTCGACCGATCCGTCATCATTGTTGCTCAAACCATATTTTATTTCCCAGATATCTGGGAGACCATCCCTGTCTGCATCACTCTCACCCTCTTGAACAACTCGGAAGTTGCTTACGATTAGCTTACCATTAAGAGTCGAGGTTGAATCAAAGTTTTGACCACCGATACGGAATCCAAATTTATCTCCTGCTTTAACGATAACTTGTTGGTCAAAGCCGTTGAAAAAATAATTTCCTGAGGTGGTAGTGAGATCGACAGGGCTTTCTATGACCTCGTCGTTTACCATGATTCGAAATTCGGCAAAGGCCTGCCACCAAGCGTGCATCCCGTTGAATTCCCAATCAAAAGTAATTTCTGCATCGTTCGCTAGCGTGATAGTGAAGTCTGCGGTGCGGTTGCTCACCCCGCCACCGGGTAGGCTAACATCGTAAGTGAATTCAGCGCTCTGTGCAGCACCATCAAGGTCGCTTTGGAACATGTCCGTAAAGCCGTCGGAAACGACTTGGTCGGTCGCAAGAATTTCGGTGTTCTCCCAGTTTGCGATCTCAAATCCGTTGGTGAATCCAATTGTTTGAGCATGAGCGCTAGCCCCCAGCGCGCTCAGAAGGATAAGGAATAAATTAGGTCTAAAACGTTTAGTTTTACTTATCGACATAGAATAAGGAGTATGAAACGCCCGTAAAAGTAGCAAGCTTGAAGATGGGCTGACAATTATGAGCCAAATTTATAGGCATCGTAGCATAACACGACATAACTATTGATAATACAGATGATTAAATCACCTGCGCCTCTGCTCTCTTTTTGGGCCAGAGTGGCAGCTTGAACAGAACTATTTCCGAATACAATAAATGCGAGCAGAGGTGCGGATGAGAAGGTTTTTACCGGCAATTGCAGGAGTGGCCATTCCCATATCATCTTCGGCCAATTGGTTGGTATGCAAAAGTTTGAAGCTCTTACCAGCTTCACAGACATTGGTGCCTCCGTCTTCGTTGAAGCAGAAAATTTTCCCGTGATATGCCCAGGGTGATGCGGTGAATCCGGTGGAGCCGGGCAGGCGTTGTTTGCCGTATATCGTAGCTCCGGTCTTAGGGTTTAAGGTGGAGAGGTAGCCACGGTCGAGCAGGACGTAAATTTGGTCCCGATAAAGAAGAGTGGAGGGGTTGTAAGGAGCCGCTTTCCAGTTGCTCCAAGCGATGAAATCATTCGAGGTTTCTTTTGAAGTGACCGATATATCACCCTTAGCGCCAGGTCTGATTGCGTAGAGCGGGCGCTTGCTGTCACCAACGTATCCGGAGGATATGTAGAGAAGCCCGTCGTGAGTATAAGGTGTAGCAATCGTAATGCTGGACATTCCCTTGAAAGACCAAAGTTCCTTTCCGTCCAGATCGTAGGAACGAGTGCGGCCGGAGCCCGCTACGATGATTTCAGTTCGTAGCTTGTTTTCCCAAATGTAGGGATTGGACCAATTGGATTTTTCGTCACGAGAAGTTTTCCAGATTTCTTCACCAGTCTTTTTGTCTAATGCGATGAGATAAGATTTTTCTTCATTGTCGTTGACGAGATAGACGCGGTCTTTGTGAAGGATTGGTGAGGAAGCCGTTCCCCAACCGTAGCGAGTTGGATAAGCTGTGACTTTGTGGGACCAAACGACTTTTCCTTCGAAGTCCATGGCGTAGAGTCCCAAGCTGCCAAAGTAACAGTAGACAAGTTCGCCATCAGTGACCGGGGTCTCGGAGGCGTAGGAATTCTTGAGGTGAATAGAGGATTTGGGCTTCCCTTTGTGAACGTCTTTATCCCAGAGCATTTCGCCAGAGTCGAGGTCGAGGCAGATTACTTTCCAAAGGTGAGTAGACTCGGGGATTTTAAGACGGTTCCCACCGAAATAGAGTCCCTTTTTCGGACTCTCGCTTTCGCCCTGGTTGACAACAGTCGTTAAAAAGACCTTTTTGTCCCATACGATGGGGGAAGACCAACCACGACCAGGGATATCACTTTTCCAAGCAACGTTTTTAGTAGCCGACCATCTGTCGGGGAGATCTGGGTTTTCAGAAACTCCACGCGATTCAGCACCTCTGAAAGATGGCCAGTGATCTTGACCTGAAATTGGTAAAACGAGGATGATTGATAAAATGACAATACGCACAAATCAAAGGTCTCCCAAATTGAACGATTCGTGAAGCCGAAAGGTGAAGAAAGAGATTTTGCCTTGGATAGTTAGGCAGAAAAGTTAGACGATTGTGTTTAAAGAATCACTTTCTGGATCTTAATACCTAGGGGTCTTCTTTTCGGGCGGAAGAGCACTCCTATTTCGGATCTTCTTTGAGCAAGAAATACCGATTGGCCGCAAGATTTTTGTAAATTTGTGTTTTTCCTGAAGGCCAACGGACTTCAAGGCGATCGATTTCCTTTGCGTCTCCAAGTCCCAGAATGATTTCTGCTGGGCCCTGTCCCATAAAACCGTTTTGAGGAAATAAGTCCCGGATCAGTTTTTGTCCTTCCACAGTTGCCGTGAGCCGTGCGCCAATCCCGGCACGATTGCTCCCAGATCCCTCAAGGCGGATGCGGGAAAAATTGGCCTTTGGAAAACGGTTGAGGAACAGCCGCAACGAGCCACCTCCGACCGAGCCAACAAGTAGGTCAGTGGCTCCATCTCGGTTAAAATCTGCCGCCACGACGCTGCGAGAATCGGAGTCAATATCTGCACCTGAGGCGAACGAAACATCGATGAAGGAGTTGCCATCGAGGTTCAGGAAAGTGCGATTGCGCTCAAAGGAACTTAGGTTCTCACGTTCGTTTGGCATTTGAAAAGGGTTCTTGGTCCAGAACTCGCCTGCTTCTTCATCGATCTCACCGATCGCTTCAAGCTGGCTGAGTCGATTATGAGGCTGCGACACGACAGACCTCCATAGACAAGTTCATCCGTCTGGTTTGCTGCGATCAAAGCTTAGAAATCCGGTTGTCGCGTGGAGATCGAGTAGTCCATCGTTATCAAGATCTGCGATCGCGGGCGCGTAGGCCCATCCAATATCGTTGATGCCCCAGGATTCGCTCTTCTCCGTGTAAGGCCCGCCTCTCGGGCCGCGTTTGTAGAGCCGGTTGCCAGCGCAAGCGCCCTTGATTTGCTTGTGAACCCCAGGCTCATAATCATCTTCGGAGACCTGGGCGATGATACGCCGTCCCATTTTCGAATACATGTTGGCGACATAGATCTCCGGCGAGCCATCATTATCGAGGTCTCCGCTAGCAACCCCCATGCTAGTGGCAAAGTCGGCAACATCGTTCTGTTTTGCAATTTCCTCGAAGCTACCATTGCCCTTGTTTCGTAGCAGGTTGTTCGTGCCAAAATCATTGGCGACGTAGAGATCGGGCAGAGCGTCGTCGTCGGCGTAGAGCCAAGTCGCAGCGAAGGAATTACGCTTGCCCGCGCTAGCTTTGCTTTCTACCGAAACATTCTTGAAGCGACCGCCACCGAGATTTTTCCACAGCACATTTGGGGCGCCAGAAATGTCATCGCCGACCCAAGGTAGCGGCTCATCCCCGGCCGTAGTTCCTTGGTAGAGCACATAGAGGTCGCACAGGCCATCTCCATCGTAATCCGCAATGCTACAGCCCATCGGAGCCCTTGAAAATTTGAGACCCGATTCAGTGGTGATCTCTAAGAATCTTTTTCCTTCGATGTTTCGATAGATTCGATCGCCGAGAATCAAGTCAGGGAAACCATCGTTGTCAAAGTCCAACCAACAGGCCAGCGCTCGTTCCGCCTTGGTTGCCATCATAGGAAGTCCAAAGGCTTTGTTCGCGACGGCAAAGCGCTGACCCCCTAGCGACTTGAGCAGCGCCGTTGGTCCGCGCACCGAGGCGATCGCAATATCTAGGTATCCATCTCGATCGAAATCTTCCACTGCGAATTGAAAACTGTAACGTTGGGAGATCTCCTCTTTAGGCATTTTCCAGTTGTCGGCCAATGGCAAGCGATGCAGCTGACTGGCTTCGGTCACTTCCTCCATCAGCATTTGTGGGGCACTGCGCTTGGTTTCGGACAGAACTTTCCAAGAGGAAATTACGGCGCCAGCGTTAAAATTTGAATTTGATTTCGTTCGGAAGCTGACGATGTGCTCCGACTCGAGCGCAACCAACTTCGCTTCGGCACTGCGCCCAGATGCCGTTAGCAATAGCCGTGTCTCCCACTGTCCCTCACCAGCGGTCGCGATCCTTAGAACACGCAAGTTTAGGGCCTCGATCTTATCCAGCAATCGAAGCTGATCCAACAAGGCGGCAGCCACATCTTCGGCGTTTGCGGGTTTCTCTCCAGCGGTGCGGCGAACTTCTTCGACATTGCTTTTAATGAACTTCTCAAACGAGGCCTCGGCGGGGATTACCGTGCCCGAGAATTCCTTGTGAAAGGCCGCTGCGAGAACCCCTGCATCTTGTTTACGCAAGCCATCCAAAAACCACTTCCCAAATCGCTTCTCGATTTTAAATGTGACATGCTCGGAATCCCAGATCTCTTTTTGGCGCTTTGGATCGAGCGCTTGCCTAGCCTCATCCAAATTCTGAGCAGATGCCATGAAAGCTAATATGGGGATCCAGATGAGGATGCGGAGGTGTATTGACGCTTTCATACTATGTTTTAAAACGGCCCTAATGCTGCCTGATTCATCCAGCTAAAACCAGCTCGAACTATCTGCCCCCAATTACTAACTTAAATTAAGGAGAGAATTCACCTTCGAGGAAATGCCATGGGGAGTGTCGCAATTTCACGAAAATTAAAAAGCGGAGCCGCCCTGAGGGTGACTCCGCTTAAATGATTATCTCGTTTGAGCTACTTCTGGATCCGGAAGAACCCACGCTCAGAGCCTGGACCCCCGATTAGCGACACTGGGAATGTGTAAGTGGTCGAATCGCCCTCATCCGCCGGGTAACTGTCGTTGAGATCAGTGTCCCAATCAAAAAGGTCCTCGGAGTAGTAGACGCCGTAGGTTTGCCCTTCTTTCGACGGCCAAGTTAGCGAAATCGTATCGTCCGAATTATCGTCAGTCCCTTTGCTATCGTAGGTGATATCTGTAATAGCAAACTGGGTTCCACCCCCAAGCAATACCTCGATACTGGATCCTTCGCCAGCCGCCCATATCTCAGCAATCTCATCAGCTGATAAAGCGCGTGCCCAGATTGCAACATCGTCAATCTTTCCATTCCATCCACGGCCGAGGGCATCTGGATTTTCGCCAATGCGCATCCTGTTAGCACGGTTGCCGAGAGCTGCTCCTGTATTGGTTCCAACCTCGACGCCGTCGATGATAAGGGTTGTGGTTCCTGTGCTTCCATCGGTAACCCCCACCACGTGGTGCCATGTCTCTGGTTCACCACCGATCGTGATTGCGGTTCCGTGCGCCGAAGCTTCGCCGACACCACCTGCCCAAGAAAATTCCTCGGGAACATCGCTACCACGGCGGTGGACGCGCCAGCCGTTACCCTCACCCTTGGCAATTAAGCACTGCCAGCCAGTGGTAATGGAAGCAGCGGTGCACCAAGCCGAGACGGTCATACTTCCGTCCGTGAAGTCGAACTCGGACTCATCGCCACCGGTGATGATGACGTTCTGGGTCCCATCAAGGTTGATCGCGTTACCGAACTTGCCTGTTTCAAATGGGATTACACCGCCGTCTTCGGTCCCGTGGTTGTCATCGGCCGCATCCAACAAATCGGAGTCGAGTGGCCAGTAGGAGACTAGACCGAATTCAAAACCTTCGCCGCTGGACAATGGATCGTCGTCAGCGCCATCGGGAACGGTGTCGCTATCTGTGTCAGGATTGAATGGATCGGCACCAGCGGTGAGTTCGGCGCCGTCTCTCAGACCATCGCCATCGGTGTCAGCATTGAGTGGATCAGTGCCCGTATCAGTAACGCTCACAAATGTTCCCGTTCCTGACTCGACTCCGTCGACCAGGCCATCGCCATCCGTATCCTGCACGTTTGGATTAGTGCCGCGCTTAAATTCTTCTAGATTTAAAGATCCATCGTTGTCTGCGTCCTGACCCGCGTCAGAAGCGAGTAGCGGATTGAGTTCGTTGTCGACCTCGTAACCGTCAGGGATCTCGTCGTCGTCGGAATCGGGATTGAGCGGCAGGGTATTTGCAGCGATCTCGGCGCCATCGTTAAGGCCATCGTCATCGGAGTCAGCTTTGTTCGGGTTCGTAGCGTGGGTATTCCTTTCGGCACCGTCAGTAAGATCGTCTCTATCACTGTCGCTCTTCAAGGGGTTGGTTGAATTTTCACCGCTGTTCCACTCCTCAAGGTTGGTAAGCCCATCGTTGTCTGGATCCTCCGCGGAGTCATCGATCTCGGGATCGAGACCGATTGCAGTTTCCCAACCATCGTCCATCCCATCACTGTCTAGGTCATCGCCGGTTGCTGTCGAGAATGGGATGGCCCCTTCAGCAAGAGCCGTGATCTGCTCCTGAGTAAGGACTGAATCCCAGACCGCAAATTCATCAATTAAGCCATTATACCAAGCTTCACCGCCACCGCCACCATTGTTGCCTTGTCGGCCACCAACGATGAGGTTACCGGATCCGTTTGGACCAGCTTTTGAGGTCGGGACGCCGTCTTCTACGCCGTTCAAATAAATCGTGCCAAGGTCGGCTTCGCCGTCATAGACAAAAGTCGCGTGCACCCAGTCGGTCGCGTTTAGAAGAGTGTCGCCGTAATGGTCGTTGCCCCAGTGTGCCTGATGAAGACGTCCATTGTTGCGCAAACCATTGTGGATTCCTTGACTTGATTGCCCGACAAAAAACCGGTCGCCGCTTAATGAGGCGGCGTCAGGCTTGATCCAAGCCGCCATTGTGTAGCTTACCGCATCTCCCGCTCCTGCGCCGTCCCGGTTGCCTAATAGTAAGGGAACATCGAAGGTTGGGATATTGAGGATGCCATTGGTAAATTGCGCGGCGCCAGATGGGGTGGATCCTCCCGGGGCACCCTCTTCGCCAAAGGTAACGGAGTTGACTACGACGCCATCGTATCCGTTGCCAGTTTTGTCGACGGCTGCCGTTGCGCCGCTTGCCTCGTCTAGAGGGAAATAAAGTAAAGGCTCGGGGAGTTGTTGCCCGAAGGCCGTGAGTGCCATCGCTGAAAAAACCGCAAGACTCGAAGTAAGAGGCCTAGAATTATAATCTAATATTCGATTTGATAGATCTCGAATCTGGAGTGTTTGTTTTGAAGTTGTCATAATGGAGGAGGGGCGACTTACCGAAGGTAGCCAAGGGTGTCCATCAAAAATCCATTAGTTAATTTGCTTAAACAAAAAGACAGGGTGAGAGAAGCCGGGCAGTGTGCTGTTTTCGGGCGCAAGAGCGCTCCTATTTCGGATCCTCGTTGAGTAAGATATACCGATTGGCAGCAAGATTGTTGTAAATTTATCTACTTCCTGACGTCCAACGGACTTTGAGGTGGATGTAGAGAAATCGACTTCGAGTTATAGGAAAGTGAATTTATCCTCGAAGGAACAAAGGCCTTTTTATCGATCTCAAGGATCGGTGCCGGAATGATTTCGATAATTAAAAAGCGGAGTCACCCTGAGGGCAACTCCGCTTAAATGATTATCTCGTTTGAGCTATTTCTGGATCCGGAAGAACCCGCGCCCGGGGACGGGATCTCCGATAAGCGACACTGGGAAAGTGTAAGTGGTCGAATCGCCCTCATCTGCCGGGTAGTTGTCGTTGAGATCAGTGTCCCAATCGAAGAGGTCCTCGGAATAAAAGATGCCATAGGTTTGCCCTGCTTTCGACGGCCATGTCAGCGAAATTGTATCGTCCGAACGGTCATCAGTCCCTTTATTATCGTAGGTGATATCTGTAATAGCAAACTGGGTTCCGCCTCCAAGTAATACCTCGATACTGGCACCTTCGCCAGCTGCCCAAATCTCGGAAATCTCATCAGCTGATAAAGCGCGTGCCCAGATTGCAACATCATCGACTTTGCCATTCCATCCGCGACCGAGGGCGTCTGGATTTTCCCCGATGCGCATCCGGTTGGCTCGATCCTCGAGAACCGCCCCTGGCTTGCTCGCGACTTCGACACCGTCAATGTAGAGGGTCTCGATTCCTGAGACGCTCTCGGTAACTCCCACGACGTGGTGCCATGTTTCTGGTTCTCCTCCGACCGTGATCGCGGTTCCGTGCGCTGGGGTATCTCCGACGCCGCCTGTCCAGGCAAATTCTTCTGGAACATCGCCACCACGGCGGTGCATGCGCCACCCGTTACCTTCACCCTTGGCGATTAAACACTGCCAGCCAGTGGTAATTGAGGCAGCGGTGCACCAAGCCGAGACAGTCATACTGCCACCCGTGAAGTCGAACTCAGACTCATCGCCACCGGTGATGATGACGTTCTGGGTCCCATCAAGGCTGATCGCGTTACCAAATTTACCTGCTTCAAATGGGATTACACCGCCGTCTTCGGTCCCGTGGTTGTCATCTGCCGCATCCAACAAATCGGAGTCGAGCGGCCAGTAGGAGACTAGACCGAATTCAAAACCTCCACCGCTGGCTAATGGATCGTCGTCAACGCCATCGGGAACAGTGTCGCCGTCTGTATCAGGATTGGATGGATCTGTCCCCGCAGTGAGTTCGGCGCCATCCTTTAGGGCATCGTTATCGGTATCCGGATTGAGTGGATCAGTGCCCGTATCAGCAACGCTGACAAATGTTCCCGTTCCTGACTCGACTCCGTCGAAAAGACCATCGCCATCCGTATCCTGCACGTTTGGATTAGTGCCGCGCTTAAATTCTTCTAGGTTTAGAGATCCATCATTGTCTGCGTCTTGACCCGCGTCAGAAGCGAGTAGCGGATTGAGTTCGTTGTCGACCTCGTAACCGTCGGGGATCTCGTCGTCGTCGGAATCGGGATTGAGCGGCAGGGTGTTTGCAGCGATCTCGGCGCCATCGTTAAGGCCATCGTCATCGGAGTCAGCTTTGTTCGGG
>Ga0213863_10001308_pt1 | contig 18199 bp, 16 predicted proteins | sample PICome_8_FD_160128 | JGI IMG/M metagenome (GOLD analysis project Ga0213863, IMG submission 160128) | Coastal seawater microbial communities near Pivers Island, North Carolina, United States - PICO497 | ecosystem: Environmental > Aquatic > Marine > Coastal | place: USA: North Carolina... | reverse complement strand
TGCCTCACTGAGGATGGGCTGCCCTTTTTTGACCCGCCCCGTCAGATAAGCCGCGGGAGTTCCCATCACTAGCCCCAGGGCTACAGCCCCACCGAGCTCACGCACGACACTCCACAGTATTTCCCCGCTTTGCGCCCCGGCTGGTCCGGTTGACTTTAAATACGCCATGCCCAGACCAAACAAAGTCAGCCCCCAGATATCATCCAAAGCAACGATGGAAAGCAACTGCCGGGAAAACTTACGCTGCTTGTCAAACTGTGACACCACATCATAAATGGCAGATGGAGCGGTGGCTGCGGCAATACATCCCAAAATAAGGGCAACTTGAAAACTCAAGCCACAGAGGATCAAAGTCAGTGTGACGGTAAAAACGCTTACCACAGCAGCAACCAGCGATATCCAAAAAACCGACAGTGCAGAACCCCGGACGCTCTTCAAAGTCAATTTACCCCCGATAAGAAAACCTATCATGACCAATGTGATATCGGCAACCACGTCGAAATGATCGGAAAACAAAGCAGGAACCAGATCCAGGCCATTTCCTCCTATGGCCACGCCAAAGAGCAACAGGATGGTTACTCTCGGCAATGGAGACCTCTTGGCTATAGCTGAGGCGAGAAGCCCGAGCAGTAACATTCCACCCACGGTGAGTAAAAAGTATGGAGAAACATTCATGGCTCCGTGTGCTTAGTCAGCGACGTTTTTTTTGTCTCTTACCCGGCCTCTGGGCTTCACGGAGCTGGTAGTTCTTTTCCTGCTGACGAAAAACAGGCAGCAACTGGTATTCCATCCACTCAAACGCGGCATCAAGACCCTGCTCCTCATAAATACGGCCTATCAAAGCCTCCACAGAAGTTGGGTTACCAATGTTTCTGAGGAAATCATTCGACGTGCAGCGGATAAACATATCGCCGTCCATTTTACCTTGCTCCTTGAGAATAAGCCGGCGCATATACAAGGCCAAGACAGCATCACCCACCCAGGCCTCTTCACGCTCACGTATGAGCTCTTCATCTATTTTTTTAGGTGCTGCCATTACTGGGGATTACTTAGTTTTGATTCGTTGTTGTTTTCGATCACCTCCCGAAGAGCAGACTCAGATTCAGCATCCCAATAGCCACTGCCCATCTCCATAAAAACCGAAGTATAGGGTAGTGCCGTGCAGGTCTTTATGACCAGCACGCGGTAGGTTTGGTTCACATTACCCAACATACGCAACAGCATCTTGTGATCAAGTTGCACCGTCTCACGGCCATGTAAAGCGGTCTCAAGTTCTTTGCGGTAGAGTTTGATACCGGGAGCATAATCATAAGGAACACTGGCTGCCTCGGTGGCAACATAGATTCGAGGCGTCAGGTAAGATTTTTCATCAATCACACGCTCCACCGCGTCAACCACATCGGGGATTTCGCCATCCAGTTCGATCACACGTAGGCCACGCCGGCTGTGTATTGGAAAAGCTGACTCTGCAATCACCACCCAATTACGAGCGCCCAGATGACCTAGCTCATGCCGCAAGCTTTCCAGCCAGGGCTTGGCACGGTCAGAGTCACCGACACAGCCAGCCAGTAGAATACTCAGGAGTAGGCACAGTAATCGAGGCAAAGGCATTATGATAAACTGGAATTGCGTTTAATGTGTAACACAACCAGAAATATTCAATCTCAATGGCTGCAGTGTCTACATCAGTTGTGCCCCGGCTTCGGCTAGTGGACTGCGCTCACCGCGTGACAGGGTTACATGTGCGCTAAAGGGCTGCCCTTTCAGCCTATTGCGGGTGAAAACAAGTCCGTTGCTGCGGCTGTCAACGTAAGGATTATCAATCTGGGCCGGGTCTCCGACTAGCACAAGCTTTGAGCCGCGAGACATCCGAGTCACCACCGTTTTAGCCTCTTGAGGAGTTAATTGCTGTGCTTCATCCAAGATAAAGAAACGGTTCGGTATGGATCGCCCGCGTATGTAACAGAGGGCTTCAATTTCAATGATCCCACGCTCAATGAGCGCATCATAGGGCTTGCTGGCAGCCTCATTGAGACTCTCTTTCTTTTGCTGCTTCCTGCGTGGCCCTTGGTTACTACTTGGCTGCATCAAAAGATCCAGGGCATCATAGATGGGCTGCAACCACGGCTTCATTTTCTCATCAAGCGTTCCCGGAAGAAACCCTAACTGGTCTCCCATGGAAATCACCGGCCGGCTTATCGTCAAGCCATTGTAACGCCGGTTGAACATCTCATGCAAACCGGCTGCTACAGCCACAAGAGTCTTACCGGTTCCGGCCTGCCCGTAGCAGGTTACCAAGGAAATTTCTGGATTAAGCAGCGCATCAATCAGGCATTTCTGTCCCAGATTCAAGGGCTTGAGATGATGCCCGTCAGGGATACGCAAGACCTCGGGAATCTGCAAACGAACAAAAGTGCCGTTGGCATCAAGACGCGCCGGCATGGTCTGTTTTTCACCCGCCTTGAGCAACACATACTGGTTGAGCACCACTTCCTTGCGCCTGGGGTGCTCCAGCGCGAGCTCACCAGAGCTGGCAAAGCGCTGCAGCTCGGATGGATCAACATCAACGCATCGCAAGTCATAGCTACTGATCTCGACAGGATCGACTTTGTCGTTGAGATAATCCTGGCAATCAATTCCGACCGCACGTGCTTTGAGCTGCATGTTCAAATCCTTGGTAACCAAAACAACCGGCGTATCATTGTGCTCCATCAACAAGACGGTTGCGGCCAGGATACGGTGATCAACGCGCTCCCGGTCGGGAAACACCCTCAGGAATTGTCCAAGCTCCTTGGAATTTCTCTCGCAAAAATCAGGATCGTATATAACCAGCCTGATCGTGCCGCCACCCTCGGTGGGAACTCCCGAAGTCACTGCATCTCCCGTAGCAAATAACTCGGTAAGTCTGCGGTGCACCTGCCGCGCGTTGGCTCCTCGCTCACTTTGTTCACTCTTGAACTTATCAAGTTCCGCGAGCACATCGACGGGAATACATATGTGATTATCTTTAAATTGATTGAGACATCCCGGATCATGCAAAAGCACGTTGGTATCGAGGACAAAATTTTTCACTTCATTGGATGGTGCCTGTAGCCCGAATTCCTGAATGCGGGACTTTTTTTCGGGCTGTGTATTTTTTCTATGACTGTCTGCAGTTTCTGTTTGCTGGCATAGATGAGTTGGTTCGGGGTGGTTGGGTTGGATCATTAGGTTGTTGGTTAACGACAGTGAAGTGGCGGGTGAATCGGATACGGAAAACAGCCGCCCACTTTAACGGCTGCCATCCGTGGTCACGGATACGTGAGTACAGGGTTCCGCATGTGATACGTTTGCATCGGGAGTTTCCAAGAGCTCCGCTGCGGGTTAGGATTGCTAATTCATTCAAAGGCGAATGATCTTGTAAATAAAATATCAAGATATCTTAAGTATTACGGCTTCACCCCTTGATGGCAATCTTTTTTTATCCTCGGAATCAAGATTGCTGCCCAACCACTTCTTGAAGCTTGGCATAGAGGACCTTACCCAGATCACTCAATGGGATTTCATCCACCTCCAGAACTTGATCAATGCGTTCAACCGGGTGGCAGTCACGGTTGTAGCCCTCAACTAATTCCCGATAGTCATGATGATGGGAAACACACAAAACCAGCCTGCTCCCCTTTCGCTCGTCTGCCACGGCAACAACCGGCAAGCCGACCGGGCCTACTGATATTCCTGACTTGGATGCCCATCGAATCATTTGGTTTTCAACGTGGCTGAGATGAATGAGCTCACCCAGCACTTTGACACATCGGTCCGCCCTGCCTCTGACCATTATTTGGTCACCATCTATCTCAACGACATCATTTGTCTCAAGCCAGCCATCAACTTTGGGGTTCACCATTTCACATGCACCCTCGTGACATTGCACATATGCAGACATCAGTGGTCTCCCCTTGATACTGAGCCTGCCGTCGGAAGTCATCCTTGTCTCCCATCCCGGAAGTATATGCAGGATCCTCCCACAGACCTCAGAAGTGGCGATTTGGGAAGAGGATTCTGTCATTCCGTAAGTCTCAATGATGGGCCAGCCCAAATCGACAGCACCTTGGTAGATGGCATCATCAAGCCTCCCTCCACCGATCAGTAATGCTCTCAATGATTCAGGCGCATTCAAACCTGCCTCAACAAGATCAAACAACTGAGTAGGCACCATTGAGGACAAGGTGATTTTTTTGTCGGCGACCAGAGCGTGAAACTTTTGCGCATCCCATGCACCCGGCATTAATGAAACAGGGCAAGCAGATGCATAGGCGCGCGCAAGGACACCCATTCCGCCAACATGAAAATCAGGTAGTGCGAGTAACCAGTGGTCGCTTGGCACTGCTGACAAATGCTCATTGACCATTTTTGCCGAAGCCAAAATTGCTTCCTTGGACAAGGCTACCCATTTCCTATCCCCGCTAGATCCCGAACTGGCAAAAAGCAAATGTCCCGATAATGCCGGCTCTTGCTCTGACCATGCTTGAATCAATGCAGCTTGCTCAACAGCACATGCATCACGCGAATTGAACAACACGCGAGGCTGATCTGAGCGCCAAAATTTCTCTGATGTCATTTTAATGGTTTCCATGACAAGTCCTCCAATAAGTGATCAAACCCTAGCCCTGTTCCTGCCGGTGAATAAAAATCAGGACCGGGCACTCCGAGTGCCTCGGTAAACGCATTGGCTTCAAATAAACCATGGGTTATCAAACCACAGGTATCAACCATATCAGGAAATTGTTGCAGTGCTCTGGCCGCCTCCCAAGCGGCGAATGCCTGCCCCAAAGGGTGATCCATGTAGCTGGTAAACACACATCGCCTGGTCTCATCAAGCGCACGCTCTAAAATCGGCCCGGGGTCATTGATAGCGGGCTTGATAATCGCCACCCCAAAACCACCACAGGCATCTTCCACCTCACGATCCACCGCCATGGGGACATCAAAAGGTCCGAGTGCATTCACCCATGGGCTGGATTCCGATGGATAAGCATCTTCAATAAAATCAATCTTATCCCTGACATCATCACCCAAAGCTCCAAGAAATTTGACGACTGCCCGATCATCCATGACATGATTAAAGTCCAACCTCCAGACGAGGTCGGGAAAACGACCTGATGCCTCTCGAATGAAATCCGTCTCCGCAACCGGATCCCTACCGACCTTGAGCTTTACGATCTGAAAGCCAGCATCAACAGTAGCGCTAAGACTCCCCTCATTCATTTCCAGAGTAGCATGACTTCGCGGAACGGCTAAGCCATCAAACAGACTGCGGTTCTCAGAGCGGGCCATCATATCCACCTCCACACAATACAATGCACGCTGACTCAGCGGGACCAACTCCCCACTGCATAGCATGCCCAGAGTTTGATCGAGGGGGTAGTCACCCAGCTCAGGCCACGGGTGAATACAGCCGTATCCATAGCCGCGATCGCCCTCCACGCGGATCAATACCCCTTCATGCTCAACGCGCTTGGATTTGGCATTGAGACTATCCCTGCTACGCAGGGTGTAAGGATGAATATAAATCTGCCGCTTCATTCTCAGTGAGTGTAGACATTGACCGTGAATGCTGCCGCATAAAGCACCAACTGAAGAGCTGATAAGGCAAGAAACTTGTTGTAGATCGAGCTGGGAGGGTACTTGCAAAGCCCATGAACGATCACCAAGCCCAGAGCCAAGGCCGGCACAAAATAAAGCAGCCCTGACCCGATGCCGAACAACACCGTGGCGCAGGCGTATGCGGCAAAGCTCATCAGACAGACCAAGTTAATAACAACAGGTCTACCCCATCTCACAGCCAGAGTGTTCTTGCCATTACCTCTGTCCTCATCGACATCACGCAGGTTGTTAACCGAGATCAGCACAGCTGACAAACAACCGACAGCCAGCCCTGCAAGCAGTGACTCCGGGTACCATTCGCCGGTTTGCACAAAGACTGTCCCGGCAACCGCCACCAAGCCAAAAAACATAATCACAAACAACTCACCGAGCCCCTTGTATGCCAGAGGTAAAGGTCCGCCCGTATAGCCGTAGGCGAGATAGAAAGAAGGTATGGCAATAGCCATCATCGGCCACCCTCTGGCCATCAAAAGCGGCCAACCGAAACCGGCAGCCAACAGCAAACACACCATAGCTGAGCTGTAGACGGCTTTTCTCGATAGCCTTCCTGATGCCGTTACCCTCATTGGGCCTAGGCGAGCATCTGTATCCGCACCCTTCTCAGCATCGATGGCATCATTGAAAAAGTTGGTAGCTATTTGAATCCATAAAGCACTCACCACCGTGTAGAATGCCAACCAACCGTCCCAAGAGCCCGAGAGTCGCAAGGTAAGCGCACAGCCCACCCATACCGGCACAATCGCGGCGGGCAATGTCTTTGGCCGGGCTGCAAGGATATAAGACTTCATGGACGCGAGGAGATAAAACCCCGAATTCCTACTTCCTCCGAGAAAAAAAACCACGACTCCTGCTGGCATGCCGCTCAAAGATGCCTTAACCTGCAACCATGATCGCAAAACGAGTCATTTTTGAGGGCAGAGTTCAAGGAGTCGGTTTTCGCTATACGGTCAAACAACTGGCCATGGGCTTTGATGTCATCGGAGATGTAAAAAACCTGCCTGACGGCACCGTTGAACTCAACCTGATGGGCGAGGAAGAAGAGGTAGATGAGTTTATCAGAGAAATCGTCGATGAGAGCACTCTTTCTCACTACATCAAGGATTTACATTCCACTGAAATACCCCTGCTCGAAAACATCAGAGGTTTCACCATCTCCTCCTGAACAAACGATCGATGCAAACAATGCTCACGCCAGATTGGTGAAAACGGCCTGAACGTCATCGTCCTCCTCGAGTTTGTCTACCAAAACCTCCACTTCCTCGATCTGGGCTTCGCTCAGCTCCGCAGGGCTGTTGGCAATACGCTGCAGGGTTGCCTTTACACCCGTGATCCCCATGTCCTCACAAGCCTTGGTGAGCTCACCAAAACTGGTGAATTCACCATAAACCAGTACCCTCTCCCCTTGTACGTCCATTTCCTCCAAGCCAAAATCAATCAGGTTGAGCTCGATCTCCTCAAGATCGAGCTCATCGGATTTTTCAAACTCGATCACCGCCTTGCGGGTGAACATAAAGTCCAAGGAACCACTATTGACCACTTGGCCGCCGTTCTTGTTAAAAATGGTTTTTACATTGGCCACCGTCCGGGTCGTGTTATCCGTGGCACACTCCACCCAGATTAACGAACCATGCGGCCCCTTGCCCTCGTAGCTGACCTCATCGTAGTTGGTGGCATCAGCAGCGGTTGCACGTTTGATGGCCTTCTCGATATTATCCTTGGGCATGTTTTGCGCCTTGGCATTGTTGATTGCCGTCTTGAGCGCGGTGTTGGACTCAGGGTCGGACCCACCTGCCTTAGCTGCCATGGTGATCACTTTCCCCAATTTAGGAAAGAGTCGTGACATCTCACCCCAACGCTTTTCTTTACCTGCTCGTCTTGCTTCAAAGGCTCTACCCATGGTTATGTTTTGAATTAGTGATTTGCTTAATGATTCGTGTAACGGGAAAATAAATGAATTCTTCTTAGTCTCAAGCATTCATTGACGCGTAAACCGTGGTGCTGGCGGCTGGCGCACATTGATTTGAGTTCAAGGCTGGCAGAAAATAACCCGCACAGCATCCAACCTCAGGCGGGCCTTGGACATCGCTGCTTGGAGATTTGCATGGTGAGTGTGCAAGGCCTCGACTTCCTGTTCACTGACATGATCATTGATTTGACCAAGTGTCTCCAAACGCTCAATTTCACGCCCAAGTTTGGCATCACATTCTGCTCTGGCCTCAGCCAGGACCGAGCTCATGGCAGAGCTGGCAATATGGTGACATGCCTCCAGCATGGCAGGCAGCATCTGTTTTCTAAATTTTTCCTGGCCGAGCAATTGATGTAAGTTGCCAGCACGCAACTGCCCCTGCGCGAAATCAATACTCCCAGTTCTATCCTTACCCGCGTGATCCACCTGAACCCGGATAGGAGTTACCGGCAAAAAACGGTCACTGTGCAATGATGCCGGAGCCACGCATTCCACCACGAAACAGGTCTCCAATAGAACTCCTTTTTCCGGAGCTCCGTCCCAGACCCCGAACGAAGCATTTCCTGCCTCCGATGTAAGAAGTAGCTCAATAGCACTGCGAGCCACGGGATGATCCCAACTCATGAATGACGTATCTTCACGCGAGAGTGCGCGGATACGGTCAAAAGTCACATTCAAGCCATCATCAGGCAGCGCAGGAAAAGCATCAGTGATCAAATGCCCGGGAAGCAGCAAGTAGGAGCGGTCCACAAGTTCTTCCACATGCAGCCCGAAATGATCCCAAAGCCTCAGCAAAAATGCCTCCGATGACTGGTCAGCATCCATGATCTCAATACTCTCAATAAGTGGCTGCGCAAATTCAGGCCGGTTTGAATTCAACTCCAGCAAGCGGTCATAGCCACGCTGAAGCATGCCTGAAACCCTCTCCCTACAGAGCTTTGAGCGGTCAATGTAAGCACACAAGTCCAGCTCCTTCATTTCACTCTCGGGTGGCTTGCCACCTAACTCGCGCATGATCTCGGTAGCACCATGTAAACTTTGCTCAAAAGCATTCAGGCCCTCGTGATACCAACGAGCCAGGACCTCCCCGTAGGTGTTTTTCACATAGGGAACATGAATGTTAATACGCTCGGACTGGCCGATCCGGTCAAGCCGGCCTATGCGCTGCTCGAGTAATTCAGGATCATCTGGAAGGTCATAAAGCACCAGATGATGAGCAAATTGAAAATTACGCCCCTCGCTTCCAATTTCAGAACATATCAATATCTGCGCGCCATCCTCTTGGGCAAACCAAGCGGCAGAGCGGTCGCGCTGCAGCAAGGTCATGCCCTCGTGGAAATGACCACACTTTACATTGACGATACTTTTGAGTTTCTCGGGAATTTCCTCAGCCAGCTCACTGGTCCGGCAAATTAACAGAATTTTATCCGTCCCAAGTTCCTTAAGTAGATTCACCAACCATGGGATTTTCTCATCTTCCGAATTCATGGGTAGGAGCGCTGCCTTCCTTTCAGGAAAACCCTTCAATACCTGGCGCGTGTTGCGAAACATCACCCGTCCGGTGCCAAAGGTGTCAAGAAGCTGGCGCACCAGCAGCTCGCGCGCTGATTCATCACCAGCATCGAGAGCCTCGCAACAATGACGCAACTGCTCGCTTTGCTCACTAAACAATGCGCGATCCTCTGCACTCAGCAGACCCCCATCCAACAATCTGGCCACCGCATCCGCGACCTCCTCATAGTGCCTGGCTTCCTGCTTGAAAGAGGCAAGGTCGAGATAGCGGTCGGGATCCAGTAACCTGAGCCGCGCAAAGTGGCCCTCAACACCGAGCTGCCGTGGAGTAGCAGTGAGCAGCAACAAGGACTCTGTTTTTTTAGACAAGGCTTCCACAAGGGAGTAAGCAGAACTGGACTTTTTACCACTCCACTCAAGGTGATGGGCTTCGTCCACAATGAGCATATCCCAGCCTGTATCCAGCACCTGCTGAGCTCGCTGATGATTATCGGCTAAAAAATCGACACTGCACAATACCAGCTGACTGTCCAGAAAAGGGTTATCCAACCCCTCTCCTCCCTGTTCGATGGACTGACACCGTTGCTCATCAAACAAACTGAACAATAAATTGAAGCGCCTGAGCAACTCGACAAACCATTGATGCAAAAGTGGCTCTGGAACCAATATCAGCACCCGGTCCGCACGCCCGGTCAGGTGAAGCCGGTGCATGATCAAGCATGCCTCAATCGTTTTACCTAGCCCCACCTCATCAGCAAGCAAGACACGAGGCGCAAGTCGTGATGTAACTTCACCTGCGATATAAAGCTGATGAGGAATTAAATCAATGCGAGCGCCTGTAAAACCACGCGCTGGAGACTTGAGTAGCTCACACTGACGCTCCAAAGCCTCTGCACGCAGATCATAGGCCTGTAAGCTATCAACATGGCCACCGAGCAAACGGTCCTCAGGTTTGCTGAAACTCATCGTGTCCGACAAACTGGACTCCTTGACTTCTCGCCCTTCGCAGAGATAAACCAACAAGCCATCTCTTTCTAAAACTTCATCAACCTCCATGACATTTCCCTCATGAGTTTCGAGGGTTTCGCCGACTTTTAATGCTACTCTCCGAAGTGGAGCCGTTTCCAAGGCATACTGCCTATGCTCATTGGCGGCAGGGAACATGACTTCCACACGCTTGAATTCCACCTTGAGCATAATCCCCACACCGAGCTCAGGTTCGGTTTCACTGATCCAGCGCTGGCCCGGAGTTATTTGCGTGGGATGAGACATTGCTTGAGGCGGCGCAGACTACATCTCTCTGTGAATCCTGCAAGCTAATGGTATTGCATTGAAGTAGATTCATGACCGCAAAAAGCATGACAAGTCGCCATCCATAATTATAGTGCCGCGCATGTCGGATTCCATCACCAGCGCTAGCGAGCTCAGCGTCAGCTATAGCTCACACATCGTACTTGATGGGGCCACCCTCGCCATCCAACAAGGTGACCGTATTGGACTTGTGGGCAGAAATGGCTGCGGCAAATCCACATTTCTTAAAATTCTCGCTGGCGAAGCCGTTGGAGACAGTGGTGGGGTAACCTACAAACGAGGGCTCGTCATCGGATACTTACCCCAGAATTTTGAACTCAATGACGAGGCAAACGTCTATGATAATGTCCTGGCTGGCGCACAGCATACGCTTGATCTCATCGCGGAATACGAAAGCCTGCCAGCCGATGGCCACCGAAGTGCAGAAATACTTGATGAAATCACCCACCTTGAGGGATGGGATCTCGAACACCGGGCGAACACGCTGCTTTCCCACCTACACGCGCCCGATGCCCAGCGTATGGTAGGCACTCTTTCCGGTGGTGAAAAACGACGCGTCTCACTCTGCCGCGCGCTACTCGCAAAGCCTGATTTCCTGATCCTTGATGAACCCACCAACCACCTCGACACCGAGTCCATTGAGTGGCTGGAAAAATTTCTTGCCCGCTACACCGGCACCTGCCTCTTCGTTACCCACGACCGCTATTTCCTTGATCGTATTGCTACGCGGATCGTTGAGATCCGACATGGAAAATGCGATAGCTATCAAGGCAATTATACGGATTACCTGCTAGCACGTGCTGAACGTGATTTGGCAGAGGCGAGGAATGAACACAAACGTCAGCGCTTTCTGAGCCGTGAGCTTGAGTGGGTACGCCGAGGCCCTAAGGCAAGAACGACCAAGGCCAAGGACCGGATGGATCGCTATTTTGAGATTGCTGATCAGAAAGCGCCGGAACAAGAACTCGACGTGGATCTCGTCATCCCGGTACCGCCTAAGCTGGGCAATAAAATCATTGAAATCGAAGATGTCGGCATGGCTTACGATGACGGGCCGTGGTTGTTTTCCCATGTTAGCCTGAAAATCGAGGGTGGTCAGCGGCTCGGTATCGTTGGCCGCAACGGCATGGGCAAATCCACCTTGCTCAACATCATGCTCGGCAGGCTCAAACCCACCGAAGGCAAAGTCGACATCGGGCTCAAAACAGAAATCAACTTCATTGACCAAAATCGACTTTTACTCGATGACGACAAATCCGTTTTTGAGGAAGTCGGAGAAGGTCAGGAAAATGTACAACTCGGTGAGGAAACCATCGGCCTGCGAGCCTACCTACGGCGCTTCCTCTTCACCGAAGAGCGCATCAACACGAAAATTGGCCTGCTCAGTGGTGGCGAGCGTAGCCGCGTGATGCTAGCTAAAATCCTCAAGAAGGGCGGTAATGTTATCGTGCTCGACGAGCCTACCAACGATCTCGACCTCAATACACTGAGGTTACTCGAGGAAGCCCTCTGTGCCTTCAAAGGCAGTGTGATCGTAGTCAGCCATGATCGCTATTTTCTCAACCGCGTGTGCACCGACATCCTGGCTTTCGAGGGTCAGGGCATTGTCGATTACCAGGTGGGCAACTATGATTATTATCTGGAAAAAAAGGCCGCTCGTGATGCAACGGACAAGATTTACAAAACCAACCCCAAAAAGAAAAAAACCACTCGCAAAGAACGCCCTCGTAAACTCAAATGGGCTGAAGCCAAAGAACTGGATACGATTGAGGATGACATCCTCACTGCTGAGCTAAACGTCGCCAAACTTGAGAAGGCCTTCAATGCGCCCGATTTTTACGAACAACATGGCGATGACTGGCAATCTCTCGAGTCCGAGCTCAAAGAGAAAAAAGAGCAAGTTACCCTACTCTATGATCGCTGGGAAGAGCTTGAAGCAATTCGCGCAGCATCAGGCGAATAATAGGACGTGCAAGCAAGCCTCCTCAATATTATCATTGGGTTATGGAAACTCGTATACATGTCCCCGAGATGGATCCCCCATCAAGTATTACCGAGGTGATGGTCGCCCTGCGCAGCAAGCAACTCGAACCCAAACACGAGAAAAAAAACTGGGGTGACTGGATTACCTTCCAGGGCAAAGAGACAGTCATCAGCATTGAGTCCATGCGTGGCCTGGCCAGCTCTGCCACTGTTGAACACGCCGAGGAGGATGGAGATGAAATCAACTGCCAAATCCTCACTGCTTTTGCCAAACTCGGCTGGATGGGCCTTGATGAGGAAGGTGAATTCCGCCTGGACTGATAAGCTTGGCTATTGGGTAAAAAGCCCATAACCCACCAGGTAATTGAAAAAATCCCTCACTCAATCTCCTTGCAATAAAACCTCCCCAGCCCAAATCTAGCGCCATGAGAATTATCACGCCAAACGATGCAGTCTTCCAAAAAATCGAAGCCTCTCTGGGTGAGCATAAAGACGACACCCAGCTTGAGGTTCTCGCTGGAATAGACTGCGATGAGGAGGACATGGCAAATCAACGTGAGCTCGGAGACGAGGACCCGGTTGCCACCATTGAACTCATCGTGCAGTGGTTACCTAGAACCAGCGAGGGCATCCTGGACTGGTTTTTTGTCCGTCTATCCGGCATTGATAGCGACCCACCAGCCATTGAGCATGGCGGCCCATTACTCGGTTTTAATTGTGAGGGGAAGGAGCCGGATCTCGATACGCTCATTGACGGTGCCGTGACCGCTCTGAATGAGTCCGTGAGCTGGGCCGAGTTTGAGCTCGAAGAGGATGCCTGATCAACACCCATGGGATTTAGTGGGGGCAGGAGGTGGTGCCGCCGGTTTTTTCGCTGCCATTAGCTGCGCAGAAAAGCACCCCGGTGCCCGAGTGCTCATTTTAGAGAAATCTTCCCATGTCCTTGGCAAAGTGAAAATATCAGGCGGGGGGCGTTGCAACGTTACGCACGCTTGTTACGAGCCAAAGCCTCTGGCTCAACATTATCCGCGTGGTAACCGATCACTCATCGGTCCCTTCACTCGGTGGGGCGCACAGGACACCGTCGACTGGTTCCAAAACCATGGCGTAGAGCTCAAAACCGAGTCTGATGGCAGAATGTTTCCCATCACAGACGACTCCGGCACGATTATCGACTGCCTGACGGACTCTGCCGCACAAGCTGGAGTTATCGTCAGGACATCCACCGGAGCACAGGCCATCTCTACCAATGAATCTGGCCCGGCCCGATTCATCATCGCCACCGACCAAGGCGAGGAATTGCATAGCCACTTTTTACTTCTCGCCACCGGTGGCACCCGCCTTGCTGCAGGAGCACGCCTGGCTGAATCCCTTGGTCACGAGCTCATATCCAATGTGCCCTCGCTATTCGCATTCAATATTGAGGATGATCGTATCAATTCTCTCCCGGGAGTCTCTGTAGCCAATGCCACCGTATCACTTAACGGGATCAAGTTGCAGGCAGATGGCCCTTTGCTCATCACTCACCATGGTCTGAGTGGTCCTGGAATTCTTAAACTTTCCGCCTGGGGAGCACGTAAACTCAACGAGCTCGACTACAAATTTACCATCACCATTAACTGGGTAAATAATGAGAACATCACACATGCCCTCAATCAGGCGCGGGCAAACCAAGGCAAACGCATGGTGTGCAGCAGAGCTCCATTCGAGGATTTCCCCAAACGCCTGTGGCGATGTTTGTGTGAGGCGGCAGGCATCAAAGCAGAATGCACTTGGTCACAGATCAGCAAAGAGAACATCAATCGTCTCAGTAAAGAGCTGACGCATGGTGAGTTTCAAGTGGAGGGGAAAAGCATGAACAAAGACGAGTTCGTCACCTGTGGTGGGATCAAACTCAATGACGTCGACATGAGGACCTTGGAGAGCAAAATCACGCCGGGTCTCTACTTTGCCGGAGAAGTTCTCGATATCGACGGCATCACCGGCGGTTTTAATTTTCAGAATGCCTGGACCACCGGTCGTCTTGCAGGCAGTGCCATTGCTGAAAAAATTCAGCCCATGGCATAACAGGACATCAAAAACGACCACCTCGACACTTTTTGCAGTTGGCAAGGCCAAGGCCAGCGTGCCAGTCACATTAAAAACGGTCTTACGCGAGAATCATTTAGATCCTCTACCGCGAGATCAGCGCCACAAGCTTTGAGCTCTTCAACAGAGAAACGTCCCGTGGCAACAGCAAGTGTGACTGCCCCCACTGCCTGACCACAGGCAATATCCTTGGGAGTATCACCAATAACTACAGAATGCTCTGCTTGAAAAACCACTCCATAAGCAGCATTGGCACGCTCTATCGCCACCGGTCCCAGCTCGTTTCTATCGTGATGGTCATCACCGTATGCACCCACCTCGATCGAGAAATATTGCGCAAGTTCGTAATGGTCAATTTTTGCCTTGGCTCCATCTGCGATATTGCCCGTAAGCAATCCAAGAGAAGCATCAGACTGCGTGATTTCATCCAAAAGAGTGGTGACCCCAGGAAGTATAGTGCCCCTGTAGGACGCCAAATTGGGGCTCAGTTTCTCTAAATAAACCCGGTAGAAATCCTCAAGCTCGATATCGCTTTCAAAGTGATCAAGCATGCCTCGGACAATTCCCGAGTCCGTGCTTCCGGCAAGATCAAGCTCGGGACCCTCGGCACCAAATAATGCACATGCTGTCTCCTTGAGAGCAGCCATACCGGCACCCCCGGTATCTATCAGAGTGCAATCTATATCAAAGAGAAGAAGGCGTGACACGATGTCTGTAGCTTATACCAAGTGGGCTCAATACAGCCTAGTCCTGCTTTTCTTCTGGAGTCTCTGAGGCCTCGTTCACTGGACTCTCATCTCCGTCATCATCGTCAAATTCAACGTCTTCATCACCCTCGTCATCGGGATCAACCAGATTGCCATGACTCAATAGGAAATGACGCTTTTGTTTTTCCTTGGAGAGAGGTGACAACATCATGTTTACAGCACGCCCAGCAAGACGGGGTGGCTGGTCAACATGTGCCATGTCCTTGAGGTGTTCTGCGCACTGATTGAGGACATCAAATCCAATCTCACGGTGGGCATTCTCACGCCCCCTGAATTGCAGGCGAACACGTACTTTGTTGCCCTGCTCAAGAAACTGCTCAGCACGCGCCATCTTGATGTTGTAATCGTGCGTGTCCGTGCCTACCCGGAGCTTGATCTCCTTGATTCGAGTGACAGCTTTGGCCTTCTTTTTCTTAAGCTTACTCTGCTCATACTTATACTTGCCATAATCACATACCCGACACACTGGCGGGTTGGCATTGGGGGCAACTTCGACGAGGTCCATTCCCACACCTTTAGCTTTTTCGACTGCTTCACGTGAACTCATCACGCCTAGCTGTTGGTCTTCATATACGACGCGCACCTTGGGTGCACGGATGTGTTCGTTAACACGGGTTAAATCGCGGCGGCCGCGATATGGTTTTTTCTTGGGTCTAGCTATGGTGTTCTCCTTTGTTTTGTTGGAATGAAGCGATTTTTGCCAGCAATGACGTATCGATGATGCGCTGCGAAGCTCACGTCACTTGTACGTGGGGTAGAAAAAAATATGCCAATGAAATCATCCATGCAGTCAAGCAATCAACATGTACTAGCCAACGATACCGGGTTAGAGTGAGCGGTTGGCAATTTCCGTCTGGATGTTGGAAACAAATTCATTAATGGGCATTGCACCCAGATCGTCCCGATCCCGGTGTCTTATGGAGGCAGTTCCGCTCTCAGCTTCCCGTTCTCCGATAATTAGCATATAAGGCACACGGTCTAATCTGGCAAGGCGAATTTTAGCACCTACCTTGTCAGCATTGCGGTCACAACTGACCCGGACACCCGCATCAGCAAGGGCTTTCACCGCAGCCTCTGCGGCATCATTGAATTTTTCGGAAATCGGCAGCACCCGTACTTGTTCCGGAGCGAGCCAGGTCGGGAACTTGCCTTCAAAATGCTCAATGAGAAGGCCAACGAACCGCTCCAACGAACCAAACGGAGCCCGGTGGATCATCACTGGCCGGTGCGGCTTGTTATCACTACCAATATAGGAAAGATCAAAGCGCTCCGGCAGGTTGTAGTCGACCTGCACAGTACCCAGCTGCCAGTCACGGCCGATCACGTCCTTGACCACAAAGTCGATTTTCGGGCCGTAAAACGCGGCCTCGCCTTCTTCCTCAATGTAGTCCACGCCCAGTGTTTGCACCGCTTGACGCAGGGCAGCCTCGGCCTTGTCCCAGTTGGCAGCATCACCTACGTATTTATCACTATCTGGATCACGCAGAGAGAGACGCACGCTGTAATCCTCCATGCCAAGGGTCTGGAGCACCGTTTTCACCAAACCCAGACATTGCTGAACTTCCTCAGCCACCTGGTCCGGTGTGCAGAATAGGTGGGCGTCATCCTGAGTGAATCCACGCACGCGGGTCATGCCACCCAATTCACCGGATTGCTCCCAGCGGTAGACCGTGCCGAATTCAGCAAGTCTCACAGGAAGGTCACGATAGCTGTGATGATCACTGGCAAAAATCTTGATATGGTGCGGACAGTTCATAGGCCGCAGCATATAACCTTCGATCGTGCCTGTGTTGAGACCGTTGGTCAGAGTCGCACAACTCGCCCCTTCGTCAGAAAGTTTAGCCAAAGCATCACGCTCAGGAATCGCAGCAAACTGGCTCTCTTGGTAGTAAGGGAAATGACCACTGGTGCGGTAAAGATCGAGTTTGCCGATATGCGGGGTAAAGACCTGCGAGTAACCCTGCTTGTCGAGTTGCTCGGTGATAAAGTCCTGAAGCGCACGGCGCAGCAGTCCACCCTTCGGCTTCCAGAGAATCAGTCCCTGGCCAACGGCTTCATCAATGTGGAAAATGCCGAGCTCTTTACCGAGCTTGCGGTGGTCGCGCTTTTTGGCTTCTTCAAGCTTTTCGAGATGCTCGGTAAGCATTGTCTTATTCTTAAAGCAGGTGCCATAGATGCGCTGCAGCTGAGGGCGCGTATTGTCTCCCTTGTAGAAGGCGCTCGCCACACTCATGACCTTAAAAGCCTTACAGTTACCAGTACGGCCGACATGGGGGCCCGCGCACAGGTCCCAGAACTCGCCGTTTTTAAAAATGGAAATCTCCTCGCCCTCGGGAATATCATTAAGCAGGTCGACCTTGAACTCGCTCACCGCATCGCGCTCGGCGAGGGCCCCAAGGCGGCCACTCTTTGCCATCGCCATCGCCTCATCGCGTGAGATCACCTGCTTTTCGAAGGTCTGGTTCTCCTTGACCACCTTTTTCATCTCAGCCTCGATTTTCTCGAAGTCATCAGGTGTGATCGAGTGATCCAGATCGATATCATAGTAGAAACCGCTCTCCACAGGTGGCCCACCGGCTAGTTGTGCATCAGGCCAAATCCTTAACACAGCGGTTGCAAGCACATGCGCGCAGGAGTGCCTAAGTCGCTCCAAGTCGGACATCTGGTGACGCTGCTCTAGCGTCTTACGTTCTTTTTCATCGGCCATGACGAGTGTGAAAAAGCCACTACTGACAAGGATTTGCAACCTTTTTCACTCAAGTTGGCGTGGTATTTGCCAACCCAATGGGTCAATCGAAGACCAGAACTAAGGCACGCGCGGGAACTTGGAGAAGTCCGGCTTACGCTTCTCTAGAAAAGCGTTTTTACCCTCCTTGCCCTCCTCACTCATGTAGTAGAGCATGGTGGCATTACCTGCCAGATCCAGAAG
>Ga0213863_10001305_pt1 | contig 18234 bp, 22 predicted proteins | sample PICome_8_FD_160128 | JGI IMG/M metagenome (GOLD analysis project Ga0213863, IMG submission 160128) | Coastal seawater microbial communities near Pivers Island, North Carolina, United States - PICO497 | ecosystem: Environmental > Aquatic > Marine > Coastal | place: USA: North Carolina... | reverse complement strand
TGGTAATCATTGCACTTACTACAAAAACACTAATCGTATTAACTCACCAGAACTTCTACTAGAGAAGTATGACAACATCACAATCTATTCTGAACCTAAGCATCTAAAACTTGGGAACAAAAAGTTCTTGATGTTGCCATGGATTAATAAAGAGAACTTGGAACAAGTAACTAAATTACTAGAAACTAGTGAAGCAGATATTTGCTGTGGTCATCTAGAACTATCTGGATTTGAGATTACTCCAGGCATGAAGATGGATCATGGTATGGATGCTGGTTTATTCCATCGTTTCAAACGTGTGTGGTCTGGACACTATCACCACAAATCAAAAAAAGGTAACGTCCAGTATCTTGGCAATCCTTATCAGATGTATTGGAATGATTATAAAGACTCTCGCGGATTCCATATCTACGATACTGAAAGTGATAAACTTAAGTTTGTCGCAAATCCCTACGAGATCTTTGACAAAATCTTCTATGACGATTCCAGTATGGACTACAACAAACAAGATGTGTCTAGTTATAAAGACAAGTTCATCAAGATCGTTGTTAACGAAAAACGAGACTACCAAATGTTTGAAACATTGGTTGATCGTCTTTACAACGTAGGAGTCCATGATGTAAAAATTGTAGAGACATTAGTTGATATTGAAGATCAAGTAGATCTTGAAGTTTCTACTAAAGATACACTCACCCTTCTCAATGAGTATATTGATGAGGTAGAAATGTCCGTAGATAAATCTGATCTTAAGAGTTTAATGAGGTCTCTATATATTGAGAGTTGTAATGTTGTCTGATGTTTATCGTAACCTTAGAAGATCAACCTGATGGTGTTTACTCTGTTTTTGATGATGACAAAGATAGAGTAATTCCTATATTTCAGGAAGAAGAAGATGCGGATAGATATTTGATGATGCTACAGATTGATGAAGATTATCCACCCATGCAGATCCTAGAGATTGACGACCATGCTATAATTACAGCATGTCAAGACAGGGGGCATAAGTTTTCTATCATAACCCCTGATGATTTTTTAATTCCCCCTGAAGATTCTGAAGAATGATTATTTTTAAGAAAATCCGATGGAAGAATTTTCTTTCTACCGGTAATACCTTTAGTGAAGTTGATTTACGCGCATCTAAAACTAATCTGATCATAGGATCAAACGGCGCAGGTAAGAGCACTATTTTAGATGCTCTTACCTTTTCTTTGTTTGGGAAACCATTTCGTAAGATCAACAAACCGATGCTGGTAAACAGTATCAATGAAAAAAACTGTCTTACTGAAATTGAATTTAGTATTGGTAAGAAAGAATACAAGTTGGTTCGGGGAGTCAAACCCAATGTATTTGAGATCTACTGTAATGGTGAACTGTGGAATCAGGAGAGCTCTTTAGTAGAACAGCAGAAGAACTTTGAGAATAATGTTCTCAAGATGAACTACAAGTCATTCACACAGATTGTGGTGCTTGGTTCTTCTACGTTTGTTCCATTCATGCGTCTGCCTTTGGCACAGCGTCGTGAGATTATTGAAGACATTCTTGACATCCAAGTATTCTCTACGATGAATGTTCTTCTTCGTGATAAAGTTAGAGAGAATAACGAAGACATTAAAACAATTGATTACGAGATACATCTTTTGGCGGAGAAGATTGATCTCCAGAAGAAGTATATGCTTGAACTCGAAAAGAAAACCAAGGAAGAGATTACTCGTAAAGAGAATAAGATTGCTGAATTGTTAGAGGATGAGAATACCCAACACCAAGAAATTGCGCGACTAACTTCTGAAGTTGAAAAACATTCTAAAGAAATGGAAGAGGTGTCTAGCAGCACTTCAAAACTGAAGAAGTTAAACACTTTTCTAATTAAAGTTCAGGGTAAATTAAAAACATGTAAAAAAGAACATGAGTTCTTTGAGAAGAATCATGTGTGCCCTACATGTACTCAGGACTTGTCAGAAGAATTTCGTGATGAAAAGTTGGAGTCTGGAAAAACTAAGGTTGATGAAATGCTTGTGGGATACAATGATATCCTTGCTGCTATAGGAGAAGAGGAAGTTAAATTTAATAAATTTACTGAGTTGTCAAGTCAGGTCATGTCTATCAACAACTCCATCAGTCAATCTAATTTTCAGATCACTTCATTCAGAAAAACTATTTCTGATATTGAATCTGAGATCAAAGAACTGGAAGGTAGCAACCCAGACAAGAAAGCAGAGTTTGTAAAACTTGAGGGTCTTGTTAAGAATAAAAAACAATTGGGTAGCACACTCGCAGAAAACCGCAAGGACCGTGATACACTATTGGTAGCATCGCAACTGTTGAAAGACAACGGTATTAAGACTAGGATCATCAAGACCTATCTTCCAGCGATGAACCAACTCATCAATCAGTATCTTCAGAGTATGGACTTTTATGTCAACTTTACACTGAATGAGAACTTTGAGGAGATAATTAAATCTAGGTATAGGGATGTGTTTTCTTATGATAGTTTCAGCGAAGGAGAGAAATCTCGTATTGATATTGCTCTTCTGCTTACTTGGAGAAGTATTGCTAAGCTCAAGAATAGTGTGGATACTAACCTCCTCATATTAGATGAGATATTTGACAGTTCATTGGATCAGCAAGGTGGTATGGATCTGAGTTGGATTCTACGTAACTTTGATGACAACTCAAACATCTATGTTATCAGTCATAGAGAAAACCTTGACGGTAAATTTGAGAGAACTATCACAGCAGAGAAAGAAAAGAACTTCTCCGTGATCCGAGAGACAGTTTCTGAACTGGACTAGGGATGCCTTCGGTAAAATGTAAATCAAATGTAAAGATTTGCTAACATAGAGTAAATAGGGCGTGTCCTCTTATAAATAAATATAGTAAAGAGGGCATGACCCATGAGATCTGATTTCTATACTTACGCTTGGTTGCGAGAAAACGGAACGCCATATTATATTGGCAAAGGGACTGGCAACCGAGCATACAGGTTTCACAGACGAGGTGAGAATAAAATGAGTGCCCCGCCAAGAGAGCGTGTGCTTTTCTTGAAAAAAGACATCACAGAATTTGATGCCTACAAACATGAAATGTATATGGTTAGTCATTATGGGCGTAAGGACGATGGTGGAATTCTAATCAATATGACATCTGGTGGAGAAGGAACTTCTGGTAGAAAACCAAGTGAGTATTGTGTTGAAAGAACAAAGGAAACTAATACTGGAAGATCTCTTACAGAAGAACATAAAAAGAAAGTTTCGGAACAGGTATCAAAAAGAAGGTGGTGGAATAATGGTGTAAAAGATAAGCATACAATTGAATGTCCTGGTGAAGGATGGGTGCTTGGAAGATTACACAACACAAAATCTGAAATTTATAAAACAAAAGAGTTTGCTGAAAGGTCAAGGCAGAACATGCTAGGCAAACCAAAGTCTGAAGAGGCACGGGCGAAAATGAGTGCCGCTAAAAAAGGTCGCAGCTGGTGGAATAACGGAGAGACCACTAAATTGGCGCATGAGTGTCCTGGCGATGGTTGGGTTAAAGGACGACCAGGACACTTGGCAAACTGCCACAGGGCGTCATAGGAGCGTCTCTGGATGCCATATAATAAGGACATCAACCGAGACGCCCCACCATGTCAAGTCAAGAAATTCGTGGAAACCTTGCCCGTTTGCTTGCTACTGAAAATCTTATTGTAGAGCATCGTAAAGTTTCTACGGCTTCTTTTGATGTTGATCGTCGTGTGCTGACTTTACCGAATTGGGATCGTGCTTCCAAGTTGGTGTATGATATGCTAGTCGCTCACGAATGCGGCCACTCACTTTTCACACCTAATAAAGATTGGACCAGTATGTTTGATTGTCCTAAAGACTTTATCAATGTAATTGAAGATGCTCGCATTGAGAAACTGATGAAGCGTAAGTATCCTGGTCTTCGCAAGTCTTTTGCTGGTGGTTATAAAGAACTAAACGATCAAGACTTCTTTGGTATTGAAGGTGAAGACTTTAATACTTTTAGTCTGATTGATCGTATCAATCTCCACTTCAAGATTGGTGCAGGTGCTATGATTCCTTTCTCTATTGAAGAAAAAGTATTTGTATCTCGCATAGATGTTGCTGAAACCTTTGATGAGGTTTGTCGGATTGCTGTTGATGTATATGAATTTAGTAAGCAAGAGCAAGAGCAAGAGCAAACACCAGAAGCAGAAATGCCTGCCAATCAATCTTCTGAAGGTAAAGAAGGTGAGATGATGAGTGAAGAAACAGTAGAAGAAGCACAACGTCGCGAAGAAAATAACAGTAGTTCTACTAGTCAACCACAACCACATGTTGGTGAAGACTATGATGACGAGGAAGAGATAGAAGGTTCTAAGACACAGGATTCTTTCAACGATGCTGCTAATAAATTAACAGATCGCTTTGGTGATAATTCTAAGTATGTTGAGATCCCTTCTTCTGTTGATCTGAAAGATTATATTGCTGACTGGACTGAAGTTCATGATTGGATTGACGAACAACGCAATAGATTTATTAATGATCCTGATGCTACTGACAATCGTTCTGAACGATACATAGAAGTTGATAATGCTTTTACTTCATTTCGTAAGCAATCTCAGAAAGAAGTAAACTACCTAGTAAAAGAATTTGAATGTCGTAAGTCTGCTGATGCTTATGCTCGTGCTAGTCAATCTAAGACTGGTGTGCTTGATACTTCTAATCTCCATACTTACAAGTACAATGAAGATCTTTTCAAGAAAGTAACAGTTGTGCCTGATGGTAAAAATCATGGTCTGATTTTTATTCTTGATTGGTCTGGTTCTATGCAGAATGAGTTGTTATCCACGGTAAAGCAACTACTTAACTTGACTGCCTTTTGTAAGAAGGTTCAGATCCCATTTGAAGTATATGCTTTCACTAATGAGTGGTATGCTGTCCGTCGTGCCAAAGAGGGTAATAGTGAATACCTATCTAATGAAGAATACTTTGCGAGTCTTGGTTGTGTAGAAGGAGAGATCTATCTTCACAAAGGTATGTTCCATTTGATGAATGTTGTATCTTCACGATCTAATTCAAAAAACTACGAACGTATGTGTCTTAATTTGTTTAGAGAAGCATACTGCTTCAAGCACTATGTTTCTTATCGTAGTACTGTTGGGGTTGGTCTTTCTGGAACTCCTTTGAATGAGAGTGTCATTATGTTGAACTACATCATTCCTGAGTTTAAGAAACAGAACAACTTGCAAAAAGTAAATGTTTGTATTCTTACTGATGGTGAGAGTTGTCAGGCATATTACGGTCGTAAATATTACAACGAACATAAAGACGAGCACTATGTTCGTCCACATCGTTTAGAATATTCCACCATACTTCGTGATCGTCAAACTGGTCGTATGTATTCTTCTATGAGTGGATGGGAAGAATCTACCAATACTTTTATTAACCAAGTTCGTGATCGTAATTCTGGAGTAAACGTTATTGGGTTTCGTATCATGGCTGGTAGTCAACTCTCTAACTTTGTTGGTTCGTATGGTAATCTTGCTTACTATGGTGAGATTCAAAAACAATGGAAAAAACTAAAGTCTGCCATTATTCCTATGCCTAAAGGATACACTGCATTGTATGCTATTTCTAATAATACTCTTGGTGGAGAAAATGATTCTGATATGACAGAAGTAGATTCTGGTGCTAAGAAGAGTGAAATCAGTAAAGCCTTCAAGAAAATGCTTAGTTCAAAATCCACCAATAAGAAACTCCTCAGTTCTTTCATTGAGTATGTCAGTTGAGGCACTGTCCACTCTGCCCCTGACTCTGCCCCACTCTGCCCTATAATAACTACATCAACGAAACGCACCATGCCTGCCAAGTCCGATCTTACCACCACACAACTTACTTCTTATCTGTCCGATACCTATGGCAATGACATCAATGCCGAGCATGTTCGTGCTGCCTGTGATCGCTTTGGTGTGACTTATCCTACTGCTGTCAAGCGTCTGCGTGATTTCTACGTCAAACGTGGCACTTGGAACTTGACAGTACAAGAACGTCTTGAGCAAACCTATGAAGCATCTGCTGCTATTTCTGTTCCCGATCGGGAAGAAATGAACCTCGTTCCTGATAAAGATGACACATTTGTCCCGTTCGGGAACTTTTCTGATCTGAAGAAAATCATCAAGTCTAAGATCTTCTATCCTACTTTCATCACTGGTCTGTCTGGTAATGGTAAAACGTTATCTGTGGAGCAAGTATGTGCTGCTCTAAATAGAGAACTTATTCGTGTGAACATTACCATTGAAACCGACGAGGATGATCTTATTGGTGGGTTTCGTCTTGTTAATGGCGAAACTGTTTGGCATAATGGTCCAGTCATCGAAGCTTTGGAGCGTGGAGCTGTGTTGCTTTTAGATGAAGTTGATTTAGCATCCAATAAAATCCTGTGTCTTCAATCTGTTCTTGAAGGTAAGGGCATCTTTCTAAAGAAGACAGGTCGTTATGTACAACCCAAAGCAGGTTTCAACGTTATCGCTACTGCTAATACTAAGGGTAAGGGTTCTGATGATGGTCGCTTCATCGGCACTAACGTATTGAATGAAGCATTTCTTGAGCGTTTTGCCTTGACCTTTGAGCAGGAGTATCCTACTGTTGCTATAGAAACCAATATTCTTATTCGTATTGCTGCATCTGTAGGTAAGCATGACGAAGACTTCTGTAAGAATCTTGCTAACTGGGCAGACATTATTCGTAAGACATTTGCTGATGGTGGTATTGACGAGGTTATTTCTACCCGTCGCCTGGTCCATATCATGCGAGCTTATGCTATCTGGGGTGATCGTATGAAGGCAATCAAGGTCTGTGTGAATCGTTTTGATGATGAGACTAAGCAGTCTTTCATTGAATTGTATGATAAGATTGATGCTGACGTTCAAACTGAGGAGGAAGAAAATGCTGATGTCCCGTTCTGATAAATTTCACGGATATGTGAATTGTCTTGCCATGCTTGACACTGGCAAGACTGTCAAAATTATGGGTGGCGATGGTTTAAAGTTGTTTGTCAAAGACCTTGACGGCAACGTCCAAGAATGCTACCATAGTAGTCTACGCTTAATCTGGGATAACTGAATGGCGAAAAAATACAATGAAGACGCTCTGTTAAAAGAGCTAAGTGATTACATTGCTGGAACTTATGGACAACACTATTCTGCTGGTAACGACAGCATTCAAACGTTAGATCTAATTGAAGCATGTGGAGACGCTGAGCCATTCTGCCGTTGCAACATCCTAAAGTATGCTTCACGCTATGATAAGAAAGGAACTGCCCGTCGTGATATCTTTAAGATCCTTCACTACGCATTACTGTTGCTTCACTTCTCTGACAAATCTTCCAACCGCGAAACCTATCCTCAATGAGTAAAGTTATTCTTTCTAGAAAAACCCTAGATGTTCTCAAAAACTTCAGTACTATCAATTCCTCGATTGTCTTCCGTAAAGGATCCACGGTTAGAACTATCTCTAATGCAGAGAACATCCTCGCAAAGTTTACTGGCGAGGAAGTGTTTCCGGTTGACTTCGCTATCTATGATCTTAGTCAGTTCCTTTCTGGGATCTCTTTGTTTAGCGATCCTCAGCTTGAGTTTGACAACGAAAATTTTGTCAGCATCCGTGGCGGTCGTCAGTCTGCTAAGTATTATTTTTCAGATCCAGAAATTACGCTCAAGAGTGCGCCAGAAAAAAACGTAAAGTTTCCTGGTTCAGATCTTCAGTTCAATCTGACTGGCGAAGATTTGATTGCTCTACAGAAAGCATCTGCTGTCTACAGTCTGCCTGATCTCACCTTCCAATCAATTGAAGGTCATGATGAGATTAAACTTATCCTTAGGGACAAAGAGAATGATACCAGTAATACTTGCGATATCACTGTTGCAGGTTGTGCTACTGGCACATATACTCTTGATCTTAAGATTGAGAACATTCGTCTTCTACCCGGTGACTATACTGTCAAAGTATCCCAACACCTCATTTCAGAGTGGACTAACGTAAATACTGACCTGACTTATTACATCGCCCTTGAACCAGCGTGAAGCATATTCTCTTTACACTCAAGGGGTGTAATACTGATCTTCTAAATGACGAGGAGTTCATCCGAGATATTGTTTACACTACATCTAAAAAGTGTAAGTCAACTCTGCTAGCAATCAATTCACATAGGTTTGATCCACAAGGTGTAACCTGTGTGGCGATGCTAGCAGAGAGTCATATTAGTATTCACACATGGCCAGAGAAAGGTATGGCAGTCTGCGATATCTTTACCTGTGGTGAGCATACCAAACCCAAGAAAGGTATGGAGTATATGCAAATGATGTTCAGTGCCCAGGACATCGTATCTAAATCATTTACTAGACCATTAGAATGAGCAAAGAATTTTTGTGGGTGGAGAAATACCGCCCAAGCATTGTTGAAGATTGTATCCTTCCTGCTAGCACCAAAGAAGTGTTTCAGGGTTTTGTTGATCAAGGAGAACTCCCTAACCTGATGCTGACAGGTACAGCAGGCGTTGGTAAGACTACTGTTGCTAAGGCACTGTGTGAGGAGATTGGTGCTTCTTACATCGTCATCAACGGGTCTGATGAGGGACGTTTCCTAGACACTATCAGGAATCGTGTTCGTCAGTTTGCTACTACTGTCTCTCTCACGTCTGGGGCATCCCACAAGGTGGTCATCATCGATGAGGCAGACAACACCACCAACGATGTTCAACTGTCTCTGAGGACCGCTGTGGAGGAGTTCCATGGCAACTGCCGTTTCATCTTTACCTGTAACTTCATCAATAAAATTATTGAACCGTTACACTCACGATGTACCGTTGTTGACTTTAGAATCAAACCTGAGCAGTCTACTCAACTCCAGGGAGAATTCTTTACTCGTCTCAAAACTATTCTGACAAATGAGAATGTTGAGTATGAAGACAAAGTTCTCGCGAAGCTTGTTAAGAGGTATTATCCTGATTGGCGTCGTCTTATTAACGAGTGTCAGCGTTATGCTGCCACAGGGAGTATTACTTCTGCTATCCTGGTTGATGTTGCAGATGTTAATCTGGACTCTCTACTTACATCTCTAAAGAAGAAAGACTTTACTACTGTAAAGAACTGGGTAGTTCAGCATCTGGATAACGATCCTAGTATGGTGATGCGTAAGGTTTATGACAGTTTGTATGGTGTATTGAAACCTGCTTCTATTCCTGAAGCTGTTCTTATCATTGCCAAGTATATGAAAGACATTACTATTGTTCCTGATCAAGAGATCAACTTGTTGGCATGTCTAACAGAGATCATGATGAGTTGTGAATTCAAATGACACTACTCAAATTTATTGAAAAAGAACCTAAATTTATTATGATGGAGGAAATGTATGAGAGACTCGAAAACGAAGCAGAAAGGCAGTGGGCATATATCAAAAGTCAAAACGACACCAGAGAATGTAGCAGAAGCAAATGAAGCATTGTTTCATGCTACAATGAACTTACCCCATGCTGCTGCTCATTGTGGAATGACAGAGCGTGAAATGAAAATGATCTTTCGTGAATACCTTAAATACCATGCCCCAGACATTGAAGTCATTGAAGACACCCCTCAGGTACCCAGGCGGAAAGAGTCGTGCGCTGAGTAAACTCTTTCAGTATATTCCAAACCTGAAAGATTACACTGAGTATCGCGAACCATTTATTGGTGGTGGTTCTGTGGCATTGGAAATTGGTAAACGATATCCACACCTAGACATCTGGGTCAATGATCTTTATAATCCTTTGTATAATTTCTGGTGTATTCTCCGTGATGAACCTCAAGACCTCTTTGAGTGTATACGTGACTATAAGAATGAACACAATACCCCAGAACTTGCTAGACAACTGTTTGATGAAATGAAAAACTCTTTAAGTAACGAAGAGACGTGGGATTTTTATCGTGCTGTTGCATTTTACATTGTCAATAAGTGTTCTTTTTCTGGTCTTACTGAATCTAGTTCTTTCTCCAAGCAAGCAAGTGAATCTAACTTCTCTATGAGAGGGATTGAAAAACTACCAGAATATTCTAAACTTATTAAAGATTGGAAGATTACTAATCTTCGCTATCAAGAACTCTTTACTGATAACAAAGACATCTTTACTTATCTAGATCCTCCTTATGAGATTGGTTCTAATCTCTATGGTAAGAAGGGGAATATGCATAAGGGATTTGATCATGATGGGTTCGCTGCCATCTGTGATCGGTTTGTTGGTCACCAACTTGTTAGTTACAACTCATCGCAACTGATCCGAGACCGCTTCAAGCAGGGGTGGACAGCTGCTGAATTTGCACACACTTACACCATGAGGAGCGTGGGGAGTTATAATACAGATCAAGCGTCTCGCAAGGAACTCGTCCTAGCAAATTATGAAATGTGAAGTCACCCTCTACGTAGCAGGCACCGTGTTCAAGGAGCAGGTCATTGCTCGTAATTATGAAGAAGCGAGACAAACTGCTCTTGCTAGAAATCCTACCGCTAGAATTGTTTCTGTTACCGCTGTATTTAAATAATGTATCAATTGAAAGATTACCTGTATTCAATTAACCAATCAAAGAAAAGTATTCTAGATGATGACGCTGATGGTGAGCGAGGGTATCCTCCTTATATTGTTAACCGGTGCTTGTCTTCTTTCACTGATACTATCCTATACGTAAATGAGATGAATAAAAGTTCTCATCTACCAAAGAAGTTACAATATGACTTTCTGCTAAATAGTGTGAAACCGAGGAAGCGTTTCTCTCCTTGGGCAAGAAAAGATTCTATTGATTATCTTGAAGTAGTTAAAGAGTATTATGGTTATAATGACGATAAAGCACTCCAAGCACTTAGGATTCTCACCAAGGATCAATTAGATCATATTACCAAGGTATTGAATAAAGGTGGAAGACAATGAGTGATGAAACTATAATCCAATGGAAACAAACTGATATGGTTGAAGTGGTTCTTGGAGAACCAGACGACTTTCTTAAGGTAAGAGAAACTCTAACACGTATTGGAGTAGCATCTCGTAAAGAAAAAAAGATCTATCAGTCTTGTCATATTTTACATAAACAAGGTAAGTATTATATCGTTCACTTCAAAGAGTTGTTTGCTCTTGATGGTAAAAATACTAACCTGTCATTGAATGATGTTCAACGTCGTAATCGTATCATTCAACTCCTTAGTGATTGGGGATTGGTTAGTGTTGTTGATGCTAGTAAGATTGAAGATTTAGCACCACTAAATCAAATTAAAGTCTTGTCTTTCAGAGAGAAAGGTGAATGGACACTTGAGTCAAAATATAATATCGGTCGCAAGAAGACTACGGTAGAGTAAACCGCAACTTTTAATAAGGAAAACCGTTATTAAAGGGTAAACAGTTATCGTTAAATAAGTATGTGATGCCTAACGGGTCGCATATAAACGTCGCTTATTTAAGGACATGGTAAACATTAACTGGGAAACATATACTCCCTACTCAATCGGATTTGATGAAACATTCAGCAGACTTGAAGCTATTGCGGGAGGTGGATCAAATTACCCACCGTACAATGTGGTGGACGGACATGATGGCAGAACCTTGCTGGAAGTCGCTCTTGCAGGATTTTCAGGAGCAGATATTGAAGTCACAACAGAACGAAATGTTCTAACAGTATCTGCTAAGAAAGCACCACCGGATAAAGAACGTAAATATTCCCACAAGGGAATTTCATATAGAACATTTTCACGCAACTGGCAAATGGCAGATGATGTAGAAGTGGAGGATGTGAAATTTGAAGATGGTCTTCTTAAAGTTCTTCTTGTCAAGAACCTACCAGAGAAACAGAAACGAAAAACCTGGTTCTAAATAAAGATGAAGGGCACTTGACGGTGCTCTTTTTTAATGCTAAACTAACTTATAAACTACTTGTTTCTATGACTACTGTTCAAATTAAAACAAATCACAACGTGAGAATTGTGAATCTTGTGACTGGCGATAATGTTATTTGTATTTTTGGTCAAATGACCGATCCCGATAACGAAAAGCAAATTATTGGATATAGAATGGTATATCCTTTCAGATTAAAACTTGGAACTGTGAATGAAGATAAAACAATTCCAATTAATTATGAACGTTGGTGTCCTTTTTCACCAGTAGAAGAACATCGTTTAAGCGGAGACCATATTATTAGTGCAGTTTATCCTGACAGTAATATTCTTGATAGTTTTGTTAAAAGACTTGGAGAAATTGGTATAACTGAAGATCAAATTTTTATCCCCGAAGAGGAACTTGACAATGGAGATAACAGCGAACCTGATCAAGCTGCAGAATGAGTGGATCATCGCTCAGGTAGAACCTGCTGAGGGAGACACTTTACCAGGTGACCCTGATGTGTGGTTGATTGAACCCTATGTGATAGACTGTGAAGGTCAGATCGTCCCATGGGCAATTCACGCTTCAGAACGTGAGTTTAATGTCAGATCTTCTGACATTACTGTTGTGACTAATCCAAGCAAGGCACTCCTTGCTCGTTATATTGAATCTCTTGAATGAAGTTTTACACTAGTGTTGAGCAAGCAGGCAATCGTCTGCTTGTACGTGGTTATGAGAATGGCAATCGCTATAGCGTGAGAGTACCTTTTAATCCCACGATGTACTTGCCTAGTAAAAATTATTCTGAGTGGAAAACACTAGAAGGTGATTGTGTAGAACCACATAAGTTTGGTTCTATCAATGATGCTCGTGAATTTATCAAACAGTATAAAGAAGTTGATGACTTTGACATCTATGGAAACTCTCGTTTCTTGTATCAATACATTGCCGAGCAACATCCTGAAGAGGAACTGAAGTTTGATAGTAGCAAGATCCGTGTCTTTACTATTGACATTGAAACTGCTGCTGAGAACGGTTTCCCTGACATAGAGAGTGCTGACCAAGAGATTCTTGCTATCAGCATTAAGGACTCCTTCACGGGGCGTATAACGGTCTTTGGTGCTCGTCCTTTTAACAACCAGGATAGTATGGTTGACTACATGCACTTCAGATCAGAGGAGACCATGATGGGTGCTTTCCTTGACTTCTGGCAGCAGAACTATCCTGATGTAATTACGGGATGGAATGTTCAGTTGTTTGATATACCATACATCCATAATCGTATCAATCGTATCCTTGGCGATAAATTTGTAAAAGTATTGTCACCTTGGAGATTAGTATCACAACGTGAAATCTATATTCAAGGTCGTAAACAACAAGCTATTGATATGCTTGGCATCTCTCAACTTGATTATCTTGAGTTGTATAAGAAGTTTACTTACACTAACCAAGAGAGTTATCGTCTAGATCATATTGCTTTTGTTGAACTTGGATCTAAGAAACTAGATCACTCAGAGTTTGATACATTCAAAGAGTTCTACGAGGGAGACTGGCAGAAGTTTATTGAATATAATATTCATGACGTTCGTCTGGTAGATCAACTAGACGATAAGATGAAGTTGATTGACCTTGCATATACCATGGCATACGATGCTAAGGTAAACTATGAGGACGTGTTTAGTCAGGTGAAGATGTGGGACAATTACATTTATTGTGATCTGCTTAAGCGTAAGATTGCTATTCCCCCTAAGAAGGAAAGTGCAACTAAAACAGAGAAGTATGCTGGGGCTTATGTCAAAGAACCGATTCCTGGATTCTATGATTGGGTTGTGTCTTTTGACCTCAATTCTCTGTATCCTCATCTCATTATGCAGTACAGCATAAGCCCTGAAACATTAATTGAAAAACATCAACTTAATAATCGTATTGCTGAATTGGAGAAAATGTTGTAGAATATCCTCATCTTATAAATAATAATGTGCGGATACAATAAAACAAATGCAACCAAAATTCAACATAACTAAAGAACAACTACACCAACTTTATATTCTTGAAAACAAAAGTCGTAAAGAGTGTGCTGATTTTTTTGGATGCTCTGACCCTCTTATTAAACAAAAAATACGAAAGTATGGACTCCAAAAACCTAAACATTTGGAGAATAAAAATAAAGAGAGAAAGGAAACTCTTTATTGTGAAAATTGCAGTTCTCCGTTTATTGTAAGCAGATTTAGAGCAACAAGTGAGAAATGGAAACTTCAATTTTGTTCTCATTCTTGTTCTTCTAAATTTAGATATTTGGGAGAGGACCATAAAAGAGCATCAATAAATTATCACGCATCGTTAAGGAGAAGTAGAACTAAACATGCTTTTGATGAAACTGCAAATCAGCAAAAAATAAATTCCTTTTATGAAGAGGCAGTTAAATTGACAGAAGAAACTGGTATTCCCCACGAAGTGGACCACATCATTCCAATTTCCAAAGGAGGAAAACATCACGAAAATAATTTGCAAATACTAACAGCAACTGAAAATCGTAAAAAGTATAATAAAATCCTATGAGTGATAGTATGTGGAAAGATGTTCGTAAAATGTCCCGTGAGGAAATTGAAGAGGAATTGCAAGCACTTAAGAGGGTGAGAGAACTTTCCAATAAAGTTAATGTAGATAAACTTCTTAATCAAGATTTAGATTTAGATCCTTTGAGAAAGGTTAATCTTACTATAACAGCAAACGGGGCACTTTATCGTAGAGTAAAAGGTATTCTGCCCGAATTGATGAAGAAGATGTATGACAGTCGTGTCATCTTTAAGAAGAGGATGATTAAAGCAAAGCAACAATATGAGAAAACTCCTACGGTTGAACTCATGAAAGAGATTGCTCGCTGTAATAACATCCAGATGGCAAAGAAGATCTCTTTGAACTCTGCTTATGGTGCTATCGGCAACGAACACTTTAGATACTATCGTCTTGCTAATGCTGAAGCGATCACTCTGTCTGGTCAGCTCTCGATCCGTTGGATTGAGAACAAGATGAACCAGTATCTAAATACTCTTTTGCAAACGGAGGAAGTCGATTATGTTATCGCATCTGACACCGACAGCATCTATCTTAATCTTGGACCTCTTGTTGATAAATTTTTTACTGCTAAGTCTGGCGATAAAGCAGCAATTGTTTCGATACTTGATAAGATCTGCGAAGACAAGTTGGAGCCATTCATCGAATCCTCTTATCAGGAACTTGCGAATTACGTTTCGGCGTATGAACAAAAGATGAGTATGAAGCGTGAGAACATCGCTGATCGTGGTATCTGGACTGCTAAGAAGCGTTACATTCTCAACGTATGGGACAGTGAGGGGGTTAGATATAACGAACCCAAGATGAAAATCATGGGTCTGGAGACTGCTCGTTCTTCTACTCCAGCTTATTTCAGGGATAAATTGTATGCAGCGTTTAAGATTATTATCGGCAAAACAAATGATGAACTTATCGATTTTATCAATGTCGTGCGAGCAGAAACCAGACTGCGACCCTACGAAGAAGTCGCCTTCCCCAGAGGAGTTAACAATCTGGCAAAGTATCGCCACCCAAATGAGATTTACCAGAAAGGAACACCCATCCACGTAAGGGGTGCTCTACTCTACAACTACTATGTTAAAAAACATAAGGTAGAGAACAAGCATCCTCTTATTCAGGAAGGTGAAAAGATCAAGTTCATGTATCTCAAGACACCCAACCCTCTTCATGAAAACGTGATTAGTTTCTTTGGTGAGTTGCCCAAGGAGTTTGGTATTGAGAAGTATGTAGACTACCAGACACAATTTGAAAAATCTTTTCTCGAACCGCTCAAGAATGTGCTATACTGTGTCGGGTGGCAACACGAGAAAACCATTACCATTACGAGTTTCTTTGGATGAGTAAGAGAATTTTTGTTGTGACATGGACTAACCATCTTGTCGGTCAAGTAGGACCAGAGGACATCAAGTGCTTTGAGGACTACAAAACTGCCTGTGGGTTTGCTAAACTCATGGGTAAGTCTTATAATTATGTAAACTTTTACGAGGAGAATGTAGAAAAATGGGATTCCTAGACACAGTAATTAAGGATAGTGGCAATGAGTTTGCTAGTCGTGTTAGTGAAGGGGTTGCTGCTGGCGACATTACATCTTACGTTGATACTGGGTCTTATATTTTTAATGCCCTGGTTAGTGGTTCTCTTTTTGGAGGTTTGCCTTCAAACAAAGTCACCGCTCTTGCAGGAGAGAGCAGCACTGGAAAAACTTTTTTTGCTCTCAGCGTCGTTAGTAATTTCCTTGCTGCTAATCCTACGGGTGGAGTCATTTATTTTGAGTCTGAATCTGCTATCTCGCGTGATATGATTGAGACTCGTGGTATTGATTCTAATCGTATGATCATCATGCCTGTCGCTACCATTGAGGAGTTCAGGACACAAGCTTGTCGTATTCTAGACAAGTATATGAAAGAACCTAAAGACGAGAGGGTTCCTATGCTGTTTGTGTTAGACTCTCTTGGTATGCTTTCAACATCTAAGGAGATGGAAGACGTTGCTAATGATAAGCAGGTCAGGGATATGACTAAGAGTCAGTTAATCAAGGGTGCCTTTCGTGTGCTTACCCTCAAACTAGGACAGGCATCTGTTCCTATGATTGTTACTAACCATACATATGATGTTATCGGTTCTTATGTTCCGATGAAAGAAATGGGTGGAGGAACAGGTCTTAAGTATGCTGCTTCCACAATCATTTATCTTGGTAAAAAGAAAGAGAAAGATGGTACTGAAGTGGTTGGTAACATTATCAAGTGCGAAGCAAAGAAGTCCCGTCTAACAAAGGAAGGTAGCAAAGTTGAAACCAGACTCTATTTTGATCAGCGTGGATTGGATCGCTATTACGGACTTGTTGAACTTGGAGAAAGTTATGGAGTTTTTGAAAGAGTTGGCAATCGTATTAAAATTGGGTCTAATAGTGTTTATCCTTCAGTTATCTATAAAGAACCTGATAAGTATTTTACGCAAGAAATTCTCCAAGCATTGGATGAATGTGCTCGTAAAGAGTTTCTATATGGAGTATCTGATGAGTAAAATACCTCAAGTCTTATAAATATATATTAGATTTGGGTTTTTTATGTTTATTGATAAACATCACATTGTTCCAAGACATATGGGCGGAACTGATGATGAAAGTAATCTGATTTCTCTCCCCAGATGGGCTCATGCAGAAGTTCACAAAAGATTGTATGAAGTTTATGGTAAGTTGGAAGATTTGAAAGCAGCGAATATGCTTGGTGGGAATCTTACACCAGAACAATATCATGTAATCATTTCTAATATACGAAACCATCTTATCGCAAGAAACAAAGAAGGTCATACTGAAGAAGTAAAAAACAAAATACGAAATAAACAACTGGAAAGTTGGAAAAGAGATTATGACAAGCGAGTAGAGGGAATTCGCCAAAGACAATGTGGAAAACCTTCTTGGAATAGTGGAACAAGCAAACAAAAAACAAAGGGAATTTGTGAATGTGGTAAACTAATAACTTATTCGCACTTCAGAAAAAATCACAAAAAACTAAGGGGGTGTCAAACATGGAAAGAGGAAAAGAATGAGTGAGCGCATTCAACAGACTATCTTACGTAATCTTATCTTTACGGAAGAGTACTATCGTAAGGTAGTCCCCTTTATAAAAGAGGATTATTTTGAGGAGTATCATGAGAAAGTTATCTTTGAAGAGATCGCTGACTTCGCTTCTAAGTATGACAAAGTTCCTACTCAAGAAGTCTTATCGATTAATATCCAAAATCGTAACGATCTTACTGACGAGTCGTTTAAAGATTCGTTATCGACAATACGAGGACTCACAGACGAATGGGTTGACTACGAGTGGCTCCTTGACGCAACCGAAAAGTGGTGTCAAGACAGAGCAATCTATCTCGCCCTTATGTCCTCGATCAAGATCGCAGATGGAGGCGATAAAAAAATATCAAAGGATGCGATTCCAAGCATTCTACAAGAAGCACTAGCAGTATCCTTTGATGAACACATAGGACACGATTACATTGAACAAGCAAAAGACCGCTATGAATTCTATCATCGCAAAGAAGAGAAAGTTCCCTTTGATCTCGAAAAGTTTAACTTTATCACGAAAGGTGGTATCTCTAACAAGACTCTCAGTGTCGCTCTTGCTGGAACGGGCGTCGGCAAATCTCTATTCATGTGCCATTGTGCTGGTGCCTCACTCACAGAAGGGAGGAACGTACTCTATATTACATGTGAAATGGCAGAGGAGAAAATTGCTGAACGAATTGACGCAAATCTTTTAAATGTTTCTATCAAAGATATTG
>Ga0213863_10001303_pt1 | contig 18244 bp, 15 predicted proteins | sample PICome_8_FD_160128 | JGI IMG/M metagenome (GOLD analysis project Ga0213863, IMG submission 160128) | Coastal seawater microbial communities near Pivers Island, North Carolina, United States - PICO497 | ecosystem: Environmental > Aquatic > Marine > Coastal | place: USA: North Carolina... | reverse complement strand
ATATAAATCAATTGAAAAATCATTTTTTAAATCTTTATAGGTATCAAACGTTTGTAAAATCATTTTGGTATTACTGCCTACTACTTTTGCAAATCCGTTAGTTACCAATTCTACCCATTCTGTTTCATCTCTTACTACAATACATTGTTTTTTATTAAAAAAGGCTTCTTTTTGTAATCCTCCACTGTCTGTGATCACCATAGAACAGTTTTTTAATAATTCTAACATATCATAATAACCTACAGGTTCTATCATTTGTATTTTTGGAAGTATTGATAATGTATTTAATACCTCTTTTGTTCTAGGATGTATTGGTAAAACTACAGGGTGAGTTTTATGAATTTCTTCTAATCCAATAAAAATTGATCTTAACTTTTCTTCATCATCCGTATTTTCTTGACGATGAATAGTAGCTAAAACAAATTTATTTTTTTGTAATTTTTCTTCACTAATAATAGATGATTTTTTTTCTGAAAACTGACTGTAATAACCAACAGCATCTTTCATTATGTCACCATGCTTCTCAATTAAAGTTGGCAGATTGTCAAAACCTTCTTTTTTTAGATTATTTATGGCGGTTTCTGTTGGACAACTTAATAAATCAGAAATTCTATCAGTTAGTATTCTATTTATTTCTTCTGGCATTTTCATATTAAAAGAACGAAGTCCGGCTTCTATATGAACCACTTTAATATTCATTTTTTTAGCTGCTAACGCTCCTGCAATAGTAGAATTAGTATCGCCATACACAATAAGAGCATCTGGTTGCTCAACTTGTAATACTTTTTCTATCTTTTCCATCATCTGACCAGTCATAGCCGCATGACTCATATTATTTATCTCTAAGTTATAAGTAGGCTCGGGAATCATCATCTCTTCAAAAAATATTTTACTCATATTAGCATCAAAGTGCTGCCCTGTATGAATAATTACCTCTTCTATAGAATTGTATTCTTTAATAATTCTACTTAATACAGCCGCTTTTACAAACTGTGGTCTGGCTCCTATAACGGTAACTATTTTTTTCATTTATCTAAACCTTGGTAATAACTACAGCACCCAATACTATTAACTTTTTATCTAATTAAGATACTACCTTTTTAATTACTTCTGCTAATTGACTTGTTAAATTTTTTCTATGATATTGTTCTATGTTAATAGATTTTACAACTAATTTTCCTTCTTTAAAATCTTTATATAATTTTAAGATAGTGGCTTTTAGCTCATTTTTATGATCAAAACCTACTATTTTTCCAGCATTTGTTTTTTTAAGAATAGCTGCAGCGTCTCCATCCTTAGGACCTATACCTAAGATAGGTCTCTTGGCTTGTAAATACTCAAAGATTTTTCCAGTAATAATTCCTTTAGCACTTGGCACTCGATTAATACTTAACAACAATACTTGTGAGGATGATTGATATTTACGAACCTCTTCATGTTTTAAATAGGGAATTCTTACGATATTTTCAGGGTTAAAAACTTGAATATCTTGAATAACAGTGTCATCAATTTTACCAATCAATTTAATTCTTAAATCGTTTTTAAAATCAATATTTTGATTACTAATCTCATCTAACACCTCCCATAAAATTACAGGGTTTCTGTCAGCATTCATTAAACCAACATGTGTTATAGAAAAATTAGAGTCTAATTCTTTAGTTAATAAATTTTCATATGAATCAAAACCATTTGTTAATACCTCAATATTGTGATTATATTTGTAGAACTTTTTTCTCATAGTTTCGCCAACTACAATAACCATGTCTGATTTTTCTAAAACTTCTTGTTCTAATTCAAAGTGCTTTTTCTTAGCTTTTTTGGTTAATGGTAACTGTTTGAAATAGTCAATTTCAGTCCAAGGGTCTCTAAAATCTGAAATCCATTTGACTTCAAATTTCTCTTTAAGTGCTAATCCTATGACATGCATACTATGAGGAGGACCCGTTGTAATCATGGCGTCTATTTCATTATTTTTTAAGTAATTACTTAAAAATTTAACTGATGGTTTTATCCAAAATTTTCTAGCATCCGGAATAAAATAATTAGCTCTAATGTATTGAACTATTTTACCAAATAACGTAGGATTTGAATTTAAAAAACCAGCACTTTCTTTCTTTTTTTTATTTCCAAAAAAAGAAAGAATAGAATTTGGTTCAAAAATAGGTTGCTTTAAGATTTCTAAATCTTTTGGCATTTCACTTTCTAAACTCTTGTCTAGAATTGGATAAGATGGGTTATCTACAGTATAAACAATGGGTTCTATATTAAAATCTCTTAAATACTTCACAAACTTTAACCATCGTTGAACTCCTGAACCACCAGCTGGGGGCCAATAATAAGTAATGATTAATACTTTCTTTTTAGAGCTCATTGTATAATTTAACCAAAGCCTGAGAGGTAAGCTCCCAAGAAAATTCATTTTCTATAAATTGCTTCCCTTTCTTGCCTAATTCTTCTGCTTTCTCTTTATTTTGATATAATTCTAACACTTTAGAGGAAAAGTCATCTTTGTTTTTTTCTTGATGAACTAATCCACTATGAACGCGTTCTACTATTTCTTTTTGTGCAATTGCATTACTTACTAAGATGGGCTTACCAAAACTCATGTATTGAAAAATTTTATTTGCATACGCTACATCGTGTTGAATACTTCTGTAGAGAGGTGATATACAAATATTACTTGCAACAATATACGACGGAAATAAAGAAACGTCTTGCCAACCTTCAAAATCTATAAAAGATTCTAAATTTAATTTTTTTGTTTCTTCTTTTAAAATTGAATCTGTTGTATTTTGACCCACAATAACCAATTTAAAATTTGCTATCTTTTTAGAAAGTAATTCGGTAGCTCTTATAGCAGTTTGCAGTCCTCTTCTTATGTTGGTGTCTCCTAGATATAGGACGACGAATTTATTGGAATACTTTTCTTTTATTATATCAGAGTAAATAGCATCTTTATAAAAAGACTGCCTAACAGTATTTGGTACCACCACCATTTTTTTTGTTTCAATATTATTTTTTTTGATAATATTTTCTGCAAAATTTGGAGAAACTGTTATGATTTTATCCGCCTTCAAAATGAATTCATTTTCTTTTTTCCTCCATTTATTTGGAGAAATAATATACTTACCAGGAAATTTATTGAGATGAGGATAAAACTTCATGTTTTCTGGTATGTTATCATGAAGGTCTAAAACTGTTTTTAATTGGTGTTTTTTATTTGCTTCAAAGACGGCTTCTGCAATTCTAATATCATGAATATGAAGAAAATTAATATCATTTTTTTTTATAAAATGATTAATTTTTGGTTTCATAATCATTTTATAAAATGGAAAGTCATAAGAAAGGGCTGAAAGTTTATACGTTAGTTCAGTAAACGTATATCGTCTTATTTTAATACCGTTTATTAGTTCATTTGTTTTTTGATTACCGTTATGCAAACAAAATAAAAAAACCTCATACCCAGAATTAACAAGAGTAATTGCCTCATTCTCTACCCTTGGATCAGGAGGAAAAACATCATCCAAAATCATTCCAATTCTCAAAATACTATACTGTTAATTTAAAACTTAAACTTAATTTCACAAATCTAAAATTATAAAGAGCGTTTTACATCAAAAAAACAAAATAATTACAAAAAATACTTCAAAAACTTATTTTAAATAATTTCAGTTATTATATTTGTTAACTAAGTTAAATATATTATCGTTAGTACCTTCTTTAAATACACAAACCTATTAATCTTTTTTCTCCTTTCAATTCAATTATTAGGTCAAAACAGCTATAATAATAAAGAGAGTTTAAAAAAGATTAAATTTTATTCTTATACCAATCCTGACAGTGTTTTCCATTATGCAAAAAAATTAGAGAAATCTAGTGACAAATGTATAAGTGACACAGGTAAAAATAATATTGCTTCTGCATACTATAAAGCTGGAAACTTTAAAAAATCTGAAGAAATTGCTTTAAGTGTATTATCAAATATTAAAGAACTAAATTCTACATGTACTATAGATAATAAACTTCATGCATTATCACGAATGTTTTGGATTAAAAATAATCAAAGAAAGTTTGATGAAGCTTTTGATTATTTAAATCAAAAAATACAACTACTAAGCAATTATCCAGAAAAAAATAAAAAATATATTCGAAACATAATTTTTAATGAAACAAGTCTAGCAATATTAAAAAATAATCTTGGATTTCATAAAGAAGCAATTAATATACTAAAAAAGGTCATAGAAAAATACACATTGCTAGATGGCGAATATGGGAATGTTTATGACTTTAACTTAGTAGTTAACAAAGCTAGTGCCTATAATGCTCTGGGAGAGTCTTATTTTGCATTAAATTCAATTAATAATAATGACAAATATTTAGACTCTACTCTCATTTATTATGAGAAAGCATTTGACGAATCAGAAAAATTTATTCCAAAACATAAAAATTCTTTAAGTTTTTTTCATTTAAGAGTAGCAACTGTTTTAATTAAAAGGAAACAATATAAGAGGGCTCTTAGTCTTGTTAATACTTTTGAACTGGTAAATAAATCTCAAGATTATTATTTTTTAAAATCTCTAATATTTAAAAATTTGAAAAGGAGTGATTCTTCCCTTTTTTATTCCTACAAATTTTTAAATACCAACAAAACAACTCCAAATACTGAAAAAAACAAAATTGTAATATTTAATATACTCGCAAATTTATACAATGAAAATAATAAAATTGATAGTGCTTTTAAATATTCCAAGCTAGCGCTTAACAAATTAGAAAAACTAAACGATAGTAAAACAGAGGCAAATAAAACGCATTTTTTATATGATTTTAATCAGATACAAAAACTAAATAATTTAATTTTAACTAATGAAGTTAAAAACAAAAATAAATTAATTATTTCATTTTTAATTTTTGTTTTTTTATTTGTTGTAATTGGATATTATTTTTTTAATGAAGAGAAAAAGAAAACCATCGTTTTTAATCAACCACAAAAGAAAGATTATTCTATTAATCTGGAGTTAGAGCAAACGGTTCTATTGGAACTTGAAAAGTTTGAAAAATCAAAAATTTATCTTGACAGTACATTTAACATTAATAAATTAGCTAAACAATTAAACACAAATACATCATATCTCTCATCTATTGTTAATGAAAAAAAAGGGAAAACCTTCAAGCAATATATTACTGAGTTAAGAATGAATTATTTGACAACTATAATTCAGAAAGATTTAAAATACAGAAAATATACTATACAAGCTTTAGGGGAAGAGATTGGATATACCAATGCCTCTTCCTTTTCAAGATCTTTTAAAAATTTCACAGGACTAACACCTACAGATTATCTTAATTCTTTAAAATAGATTATAACAAAAAAAAACCTCAAGCTGTAAAGCTCAAGGTATAATAAATCTACCCCCTAAAATAAGATTTATTTGTAGAAAGTATAAACTAACTACACTACAAATATAAGTTATATTAAAGGATAAGCCTAATTGATGTTAGTGCTATTTACAAACTGCACAGCTTTATTCTATTAAATTTAAATCTATATAAAGAATTACTTCTTCTTGTAATAAAAAAACCAACTTACAGGAATTAATAGCATAAGAACATATGAAATAAGGGAAATTGTATTCCCTGTTTTTATGACAGATGGTTCAAATTTAAATTTTATGATGTGTTCTCCTTTAGGAATCTCCAAACCTCTCAAAATGTAATTAACATTTGTGTAAAGTTGTAATTCTCCATCTATATATGATTTCCATCCGTCTTTGTAGTAGATTTCAGAAAAAACAGCAAATTCATCAAACTTAGAGGATGTTTCATACGTTAAGGAATTTAAAGAGTATTCAGTTAGTCTAATATAAGCAAGAGAATCTACCTCTGATGAGAGGTTAATTTTTTTATGAATATTATTTTCATTCACCACAACAGTACTTTTGGTTAGTGTACTATCTAATGCTCTAATTTCTTGGTCTGCTGTTTGAACATATTTAATATTTTTCACAAACCAAGCATTCCCATTTGCATCAGGATTTTGCTGAGCTACTTCTTCTCCATCATCTCCTGGAATAATAAAATACTTTACGTTTAACATATTGTAAACTTGCATATTTTGTTTTGATAATTGAAATTCAATTAGGTCTTGGTATCTTCCCAATTTAGCAGCATGATATCCTCCTATAGATTTGTGAAAATAAGAAGTTCTACCATCTTGAAATGGATCAGTTGAAAAGTTGGCTACTCTGTAATGACTTTTATCTTTTAGTATTTGAAGATCTGTGGCAGAGGCTTTAAAAGGTTTATCAATAGCTCTAGCTTCTTTAAAATCGTCAGCATTTACATATCTTAAATTTACCTGAACTAAATCAAAAAGAATTAAAACTGCAAAAGCTATGATTGATGTGGTGTATTTAAGTTGTTGTTTTAAAAATAACCATAGAACTACAAATCCTATTCCTATTAAAACAATAGACCTAAAACTATCTGTATACAACATAGACAATCTATCTGCCTTTACAGCATCTAATAATCCATCGTACTCAGAATAGCTTGCATCTCTTATTCCTTCAAAGGTTGAAAATGAGAGTGCGTATAGTAATCCAATAACAATTAATCCAACACTACTATACAATGCTTTTTTTAGAGCAATTTGTTTTTGTTCTTTATCAGTTTTTGAAAAGAAAAATTCTTTTACTGCCAAAAACCCAAGCAAGGGGATACATAATTCTGCAATTACTTGAAATGATGAAACGGCTCTAAATTTATTATATAATGGTACATAATCAATAAAAAAGTCAGTCAAAAACTGAAAATTCTTACCCCAACTCATTAAGATTGCAAAAACTGAAGAAGCTGCCAACCAATATTTATACTTGCCTTTAAGTATAAAAACACCTAGAAAAAAAAGAAATAACATCACAGCTCCTATATAGGCAGGAGCCTCAACTATTAATTGATCTCCCCAGTAAGTGTATACTTGTTTTGTAAAACCATCAGCTTGTTTAGAACCGGCTATAGATGATACATATTGATACGTGTTAGATTTTTTATCTAAGCTTTCTACTGTACCACCTCCCATATATCTGGGCACAAATAAGTTAAATGTCTCAGCTTTGCCATAACTAAATTGTGTAATGTATTCTTTTGAGAGGCCAGTTGTAACCTCTTTTTTGGTGCCATCTGGGTTTATCGTTAAAGCAGTTTTACCTCGAGTACTAACATCTGCATATTCTTTTGTGGCTAAAAGTCTTGAAGAATTTACACCAACAGCCAACAGCATAGCAACTATAATGATAGATGATTGAGTAATAAACTGTTTAATTTTATTTTTTTGAATAGCTTCTATCAATTCAACTACACCTAAAATTAGAATGGAAAATAATAAGTAGTACGTCATCTGAGGATGATTTGCTTTAATTTCTAAAGCAGTAGCAATACCTGTTACTGTAAAGCCAAGTAGATATCTTTTTTTAAAAATAAATATAATACCCGCTAAAACCAATGGCATGTAGGCAATAGCATGTGCTTTTGAATTGTGTCCTGCACCAAAAATAATTATAAGATATGTAGAAAAACCAAATGCTAAAGAACCTACTATAGCTATCTTCCAATCTATCTTGAAAGCAAGTAATAGAATATAAAAACTTAAAAAATAGAGAAATAAATAATCAGCTGGCCTAGGTAGAAAACGTATGAAACGGTCTAGACTAGTAATGTAATCATTAGGAAAATAAGTTCCAATTGGATAGGTAGGCATTCCACTAAAAGCACTTTCAGCCCAATAAGGTTCTTCACCTGTTGCTTCTCTGAAGTCATTAACTTCTTTAGCCATTCCAATATGTTGTGTAATATCAGATTGTGAGATTTTCCTTCCCTTTAATACAGGATTAAAGTACATTAAAGCTACAATTACAAATAATGATAATGAGACTATGTGAGGTATAATTTGTTTAAAATTCATATCAATCTATTTCTTCAAAATCTACGTATTCACCAACAGAATTATTGCCTTGATTTGTAGAGTTTGGCTTTTTATCTATGATAGTTTCACCTTCTTTAGTAGCTGATGTTTCTGTTTGTTGATGACTCGTATTATATTGCCTTTGAGCTTTTTGTTGCATTTTATGAACTGCCTTCTTTATTAAGAGTGGCCCAAATACTCTTGCCGCAAAACGGAAGAAGTAATAAACAATTACGAAAATAAAAAGTGTTCTTAGCAAACCCATTAATTCTGCTTCTTGCATGTTAAAATTAAATTAAATTCAAAAGTAACAATTTGATGATAATTGATACGTTAATAGAATACAAAATTTGAACAGTCTTAAAAAAGTATTTATTGCATTTGATGAGTCCTATTTTTACAGTATGTTTGTGTAAAACCAAAAAAAATTGACATTTCCTAAGAATAATTATTTTGTTGCTAAACTTCAAAAATTTTGGATTGTCTTCTTCATACTTTTTAGTCAAACACTTTTAGCTCAATATACAAATATTATAAATTCAAATAGACCAGGATTTTCCGAAAGTCCATATAGTGTTGGAACAAGAGTATATCAATTAGAAACTAGTCTTTTTTATAGAAGTACAGATATTCATCCTACATTTTCAAGACCTCAATCGTATGGTGTAGATTTTCTATTTAGAACAAGTTTTTTTAAGGAAAAACTAGAGCTTAATTTGAATTTAGCTTATCAAAATGAACAAATTAGTTTTCAAAACATTTTTAACTCCAGTTATTATAAAAATGGAATTGGAAAATTTACCGTTGCTGCTAAATACTTAATTTACGAACAAAAATATACAGACAAATCTAAAGAAATTAGAAGCTGGGTAGAAAGAAATAGATTTGATTTTAAGAGATTTATTCCTACAGTTGCAGCTTATGTTGGGATAAATACCGGTGTACCTGATGATGTTTTTGTAACAAAAGATTTTTCTCCAAAAGCTGGGGTTTTATTACAAAATGATCTTTCTGATAATTTTAATATAATTACCAATTTATATTATGATAGAATAGGAACTGAGCTTCCAGAATTTTCCTACATCATTACTGCCACTTATAGCTTTAGCCCACGATGGTCTATTTTTATTGAAAATCAAAGTATGTTCGACAAATTCAAGTACCAATCTAATATAGGTTCAGGTATTGCTTTTTTATACAATAGAAATATCCAAATAAATAGTTCTGTGCGTCTTTTAGCAGATTCCTTTACATCAGGGTATTACACCTCTTTTGGAGCATCCTACAGGTTTGATAGACATATAGATAAAGTAACCAAACTAGACGAGAATGGAACCCCTATAGATGACAAAAAGTTTAAAGTTAAAAAAAGAAAATTCTTTAATAGGTTATTTGGAAAGGTCCGTAATGTTTTTTCAAAGAAAAGTAAAAGAAAAGCTCCAGGAGCAATAAGGTTACAAAAAGAGACCATACAATCTATTAGAAATAACAGTTCTAATGATATTAATAAAAAGTCTGATGAATTACTAGATCTTCCTCTTCGAGTGAAACCAAAAAGAACTAGAGTGAAACCAACTAAAATTAAGATTAAAAAAGATAAGTCCAAAAAAGGAATTTTAAATATCTTTAAAAGAAATTCTGAAGGGAATGAATCTCCTATAAAAAACGAGGATAAAGGGACTAAAGAGCTTGAAAAAGAAATTAGAAAATTAGAGAGGGAAGTAAAAAAAGACAACGCTAAAACTACTAAAAAAGAAAAAAAAGAAAGTAAGAGACTAAAAAAAGAGAAAGAAAAAAAAGAGTCAAAAAAAAGAAAAAAGAAAAGAAATAAGGAAGATGATAACAAAGATGAAAATCTAAGTATCATATAAAATTACACACTGCAACTAAACTAGTGCCATGATTACACTAAAGGAAATGACTACAAAAAAGGAGATGAAACAATTTGTTCAATTTCCTTTTTCTATCTACAAAAATAATCCTTATTGGGTTCCTCCTATTATTAAAGAAGAACTAGATGTTTTAAATAAAGAGATTAATCCTGCATTTGAAAATGCTGAAGCATTCTTCTATGTAGCTATCCAAAACAATAAAATAGTGGGTAGAATTGCTGCTATAATAAATTGGTATGAGGTAAAAAACCAACAAATTAAAAAAATGCGTTTTGGTTGGTTTGATGTGATAGATAATATATCTATTACCAAACTTCTTATTCAAAAAGTGCAAGAAATTGGTAAAAAAAATAACTTAATGTATATGGAAGGTCCTGTTGGATTTTCCAATCTTGATAAGGTAGGTGTTCTCACAGAAGGTTTTAATCATATTGGAACTATGGTAACTTGGTATTCTAATCCTTATTACAAAGAACATCTAGAAAAACTTGGATTCATAAAGGAAAAAGAATACTTGGAGAATAAATTTAAATTATCAAAAGTAGATGGCCCATACTATGAAAGAATCTCAAATTTAATAAAACGAAGGTTTAAACTAAAGTCTTTAAATTTTTCAAATACTAAAGAGATTATGCCTTATGTGAATGAAATGTTTGATCTTTTTAATAAAACATATGTAACCCTTTCATCTTATGTACCTATATCTGAAAATCAAATAGATTATTTTAAAAAAAAATATATCAATTTTATTAATCCAGATTTCATAAAATTTGTTGTAGATGAAAATGGGAAACTAGTTGCATTTGGAATTATGATGCCTTCTTTCTCAGAGGCACTTCAAAAAGCGAAAGGCAAATTATTTCCCTTTGGTATATTTCACCTTTTAAAAGCAAAAAAAAATCCAAAAACTGTAACTTCATACTTAATTGGTGTAGACCCAGAATATCAAAACAAAGGGATAACCGCTATTATTTTTAGTGATTTTACAACTAGTTTTAATGCAATCGGAGTTGAAACAGTAATTAGAACACCCGAGCTAGAAGATAATAGCGCCATACATCAATTATGGAAAAATTTTGATCCCCAAACCCATAAAAGAAGAAGAACTTATAAAATGAATATTAAAGACTATCCTTTAAAATAGAACCCATGCAATTATTTTACAATCCATCTATAGACAAGAAGACTCATGAAATTACTTTCGATAAAATTGAAAGTAAGCATGTTGTAAAAGTACTTCGAAAAAAAGAGGGAGATCATATTTATCTAACTAACGGAAAAGGAGATCTATTTCACTGTAAAATTAGTGTCGCTAATGACAAAAAATGTTTAATAAATGTATTTAATATAGAGCATAAGAAACAACAACGAAAATATTATTTACATCTAGCTATAGCACCAACAAAAAATAATGATAGACTAGAATGGTTTTTAGAAAAAGCAACTGAAATAGGGATTGATGAAATTACACCAATTATTTGTGACAATTCTGAGAGAAAATTTATTAAACCTGAAAGGCTAAAAAAAATTATAATTTCTGCAATGAAACAATCATTAAAAGTTCACTTACCAAGACTAAATGAAATGGTTACTTTATCAGAATTTTTAAAACAAAAACAAACGCAAGGAAAATATATAGCACATTGCGTAGAAAATGAGAAACAATTAATGAAAGATGTACTCCTCCCTAAAGAATATTCCACTATTTTAATTGGACCTGAGGGAGATTTTTCATTTTCAGAAATAGAGAAAAGCTTACAAAAAGGATATACTGCAATATCACTTGGTAAGGCAAGGTTAAGAACAGAAACAGCAGCTTTGGTGTCTGTTATGAATGTTTCATTTATCAATCAATAAGAATTGCTATCTTAGTTTAAAATTATACTTAAATTGAAGTTTACAAAAATTTTTCTTTTAGTTATTGTAAGTTTTTCTGTGAAGATTTCCTCACAAGAAGTAGCAGTTTTAAAATATAACGGTGGTGGAGATTGGTATTCTAATCAAACTGCTGTTCCTAACTTAATTAAGTTTGCAAATAAAAACTCAAACACAAAAATTAAATTAAATCAAGGTACTGTAGCTGTAGGAAGTACAGATCTTTTTAACTTTCCTATTGTTTTTATGACGGGTCATGGAAATGTATTTTTTACAGAACAAGAAGCGCAAAATTTACGTAATTACTTAACATCTGGAGGGTTTCTTCATGTCTCTGATAATTATGGATTGGATAAATATATTAGAAGAGAAATGAACAAAGTTTTTCCTGAATTGAAATTCCAAGAAATTCCAAGTAATCACCCCATTTATAATCAAACATTTATTTTTAAAAATGGAATTCCTAAAATTCACGAACATGATAAAAAAAGACCAAAAGGTTTTGGATTATTTTTTAAGGGGAGATTGGTATGTTTTTATGATTATGAATCTGATTTAAGTGACGGTTGGGAAGACAGCTCTATTCATAATAACCCTCAAAATATTAGATTAAAAGCTTTAAAAATGGGTTCAAATATTATAGAATATGCTTTTAAAAACTAATGGTGATATCCCTATTGATAGTATTAAAATTAACTTTGATACAGAGGGGCTTTGGATATTAAATATAGCATTAGCTATTATTATGTTTGGTGTAGCCCTAAGTATAAAAATTGATGATTTTAAACGTCTCATTAAGAAACCTAAAATTCTACTTGTAGGGGTTTTTTCTCAATTTTTCTTATTACCAGCACTCACATTTGTGGCTATTCTAATCATAAAACCTCATCCAAGTTTTGCTTTAGGAATGATGATGATAGCCGCCTGCCCGGGTGGTAATATTTCAAATTTTTTCAGTAAGATGGCTAAAGGGAATTCAGCCTTATCAGTAAGTTTAACTGCGTTTGCAACAGTCATATGTTTACTAATGACCCCTTTAAATTTAGAGTTTTATAGTGGATTATACGAACCCACCAATGAAATCATAAAAACAGTTCAATTAGATCCTATTGAATTATTTAAATTAGTTTTATTAATACTAGGGATTCCTATTGTGCTGGGAATGTTGTTAAACTATTACTTTGAGGAAATTTCAAAAAAAATTGAAGTACTACTAAAGCCCTTTTCAATTATTGTTTTTTTAGCATTGATTGTTATTGCATTCTATGATAATATAGATGTTTTTTTTAACTATATTCATTTGGTTGCCGGATTGGTAATTTTTCATAATATTGGAGCCTATTTTATTGGATTCTACACAGCAAAAACATTTGGACTAGAGAAAAGAGATAGAAAAACTATTTCTATGGAAACTGGAATTCAAAATGGTGGATTAGGATTGTTACTAATCTTTCAATTTTTTGATGGTTTAGGAGGGATGGCTTTACTAGCTGCTTTTTGGAGTATATGGGACATTTTATCTGGATTATTACTCGCATTATATTGGGGGAGAAAGTAAAACTACTAATGGCAACCTGAAGCGACAACAAGATTTACTAAAGGTTTTGGAGAGATATAAGGAATTCCTAACCCTAACCCTCTAAGAATAAAAATTATTCCAATAACTACTACTACTATAGGAATTAATTGTTCAATTACTCTTCTGTTAATTAAATTGGTAAAATTTCCGACTAAAACTACTGCAGTCATCAAAGGAACTGTGCCTAATCCAAAAAATGACATATACAAAGCTCCCTCATAAAAGGTAGTACTTGTTAAAGCTCCAAAAATTGCCATATAAACTAGACCACATGGTAAAAGTCCGTTGAGGAACCCGATGGTGAAAAATGTAGATGTTTCCTTTTTTTTAAGTGAAATTCCCAAATTCTTTTTTACAGAATTAGTAAATATTAAAATTGGCTTTAGTAAAGGTGTTTTTTGAAATAATTTAGGAACTAGTATCGTTAAAATCATTAAAATCCCAACTGATATAGACAATTGTTGTTGTAAATCAAAAAAATAAAACCCTTTCCCCAATAAACCAAAAATAGCACCTATAATAGCATATGAAAAAATTCTCCCCAGATGATATATTACAGTTTGTAGTATACTTTTTATTTTGGAACTTCTATCTATAGGGAGCATAAAAGCAATTGGCCCGCACATTCCAACACAATGAAAACTCCCCAACAAACCAAAAAGAAAAGCTGTAATAATCATTAAAAAGTAATTTCTTTAAAAAAATAATATGATTTTTTGTTGTGTTTAAGTGTACAACTAATGTTCCAACGACCATCCAACAAACTTTTCTCAGGCACGAGCAAATAATTATCAGTTATCGAAATTGGTATTTCGAAATCCAATTGTTTGTTAGATGGTCTGTATAGAAACACTTTTCCTTTTATGTTATTCTTGAATATTTTTGGGAAATAAATTTTTAAGCCTTTATCAAATTTAACTATCTGAATGTCTTCATTTAATAATTTTGCGTTTTTTGTGGCATCAATTTGATTTTGAAATCCTAACTCTTTCTTGTAGTAGTTATCAGTAACTAAATCATGACTAAATTTTTTATTAGTACTCATACTTATAACGAAATACATTATAAAACTAATAAACGCTATGATTGAAATTACAATACCTGTTCCCCAATTAACTTTCATACTTTTTTATTTATAACCTCTAGGACCTAAAAAATTTGTGATGGTTGTTTCTATCAATTTTTTGTTACTGAAGACCCCTATTTTTAAAATTACTTTATCTTTTTTAATTACTGATTTTGGCAAATCAATAAATAAACTACCTTCTGCCAAACCTTGTTTATCAATTGAGAATTTTAAATTAGGAACTAATTCTATACTCCCCTCATGAGACAATAATTTAAAACGAATACCCTCTATGTCTTTAGAAGTTTTATTAATCATCTTATAGGTATATACATTTCTAATAATATTATTTTTTTTAGCCTCGTATAACTGACCAGGTAATCTTAATATCGTAGCTTCAACATCATTTCTAAGAAAAAGCATTCCAACAAAAACAACCATTAAAATGCCTAATACTATAGAATAACCTTTCATTCTTGTAGTAAATAAAAAAGGAGTTTTATTTTCAATATTATCAATACTAGCATACCTAATTAAGCCTTTTGGTAAACCTACTTTAATCATTATATCGTCACATTCATCGATACAAGCAGTACAGTTAATACATTCTAATTGCGTTCCGTTTCTAATATCTATTCCTGTTGGACAAACATGAACACATTGTTTGCAGTCTATACAATCTCCTTTATCAAGTATATCTCTGTTTTCATTCTTTTTAAATTTTGCTCTGCCTGATGTTTTTTCACCTCTCTTATAATCATAAGCAACTACAACAGATTGGTTATCTAATAATACTCCTTGTAATCTTCCATAAGGACAAGCAATAATACATACCTGCTCTCTAAACCAAGTAAAAACAAAATAAAATACTGAGGTAAAAATTAATAATGAGATTAAAGTACTTAAATGATCTAAAGGTGAAGAAAATACATATTCTAATAATCTATCACTCCCAATTAAATAAGCAAGAAACACATTAGCTACTATAAATGAAATAAAAAAAAAAATAGACCATTTTAATACTCTTTTTTTAATTTTTTCTGCATTCCATGTTTGTTTGTCTAAACGAATTTGTTTTCCTCTGTCTCCCTCAATTGCATATTCGATTCTTCTAAAAACCATCTCCATAAAAATAGTCTGAGGACAAATCCAACCAAAAAATAAACGACCAAAAACAACAGTAAATAAAGTCACAAATACAACCCCAATAATCATGGAAATTACAAATAAATGGAAATCTTGTGGCCAGAAAGGAAAACTGAAAATATTAAAACGTCTTTCTAAAACGTTAAACATGAAAAACTGATTCCCATTAATTTTAACAAAAGGTGCAATCAATAAAAATGCTAATAATAGATAGCTAATCCAAGATCTATATTTATAAAGTGTCCCTGAAGGTTTTTTGGGATAAATCCAAGAACGTTTTCCTTCTTCATTTATAGTGGCAATACTATCTCTAAAATTTTCATTTTCGTTTATTTCCATTATTAGTATAAGAATAGATCATTATTCTTCCTTCCAAATTTCTCCCTCTGGTTTCTTTGGATTTTCAGGTGATGATCCTTTTAATGATATCACATAACTCGCTACTTTTTGAATATCTTCTCCTTTTAATGTTTTACCCCATGATATCATTCCTCTTCCAGGTCTACCTCCATCATAAATTGTTGAAAAAACATTAGTGAAACTACCTCCTAAAATCCAATTTTCATCAGTTAAGTTTGGACCTATTCCGCCTCCACCATCTTTTGAATGACAACTAGCACAATTTAGATTGTAAACCGCCTTACCTCTTTTTAAATTTGATTCATCAGTAAGTAAAGTAGCCTTGGTTATATCAAAAGCTTTAGGTGATTGTTTTTTGTATTTATCTAATTCTAATCTTGCCTCTGCCACTTCCTTGTTATATTCCATTTCTTGACTATCTCCGTCTAACACATGAAATCTAACCAAATATACAGCCGCAAATAAAATAGTAGCATAAAACATATAAACCCACCACGGTGGTAATGAATTATCCAATTCTCTTATGCCGTCATAATTATGATCTATTATGATATCACTTTCATCTTCAATATCTTTTGATTTAGTCCATTTTTTAATGAATTTCTTATACCATAAAAACTTATCAATTTTAGATACATCTATTCCTTGTTTTTCTAATTCAAATTTTTCTAATTTACTGGTAGATACAATAATCAGTAACTCTTTTAGAACAACAACCAGAACAAGACCTATTAAGGCTATCCAAACTAAAGGATTTTCGTATAAGTCAAACGGATTTTTGTAGCTAGCCAATGCTGTAGTTAAGCCTATAAAAGATAGAATTAAAAAAATTATATAAATTAACGATTGAATATATTTTTTCATAGCTTTTCGTTTTTATAATTATCATTTAGGGGAATTTGACTAACGGTATTTATGTATTCTTTTTTAGCTGTAAATACCCACCAAAAAAGGATTACAAAAAAAGTAAAGAATATAACAAGTGAAATAAGAGGGTAAATTTCAACCCCAGTGATAGTCTCCATATGACTTTTTACAAATTTTAACATAATCTTAGTTATTTATACTTAATTAATCTTTGGCATCTATTACCTTTATATCTGTACCTAATCGTTGTAAATATGCTATCAGAGCAATAATTTCTCTTTCTTCAAGTGGAATAAAATCTGTACCTAAATAATTCTTTTCCTCTTCAAAATAATTACTGATGTCAGGAATATCTAAAATATTATTTGCAATTTTTATAGATTGCTCATCCATACTTTCTCTGGCATTTTTTATATCTAATTCTGTGTATGGAACTCCTAGAGAGATCATCGCTCTCATTTTTGATTCTGTGTCTGATAAATCATGTTTGTCTTTAATTAGCCATTGATATCTTGGCATAATAGAACCTGTAGAGGTGCTTTGAGGATCATACATATGATTAAAGTGCCAACTATCTGGATATTTACCTCCTACTCTTAAGAGATCTGGACCTGTACGCTTACTTCCCCATAAAAATGGATGATCATATACAAATTCACCAGCCTTGGAATACTCTCCATACCTAGCTACCTCACTTCTAAAAGGTCTAATCATTTGGGAATGACAACCAACACAACCCTCTCTAATATATAAATCTCTCCCCTCCAGCTCTAGTGGTGTATAGGGCTTAACACTTGTTATTGTTGGAATATTAGAGTCTATCAATAAGGTTGGTATAATTTGAACTATACCACCAATTAAAATAGCTATTGTTGCAAATATTGTTAGTTTCACAGGCTTTCTTTCTAACCAAGTATGATACCCCTCCCCTTTTTGTCTGTATTTTGAAACCTTTAATAAAGAGGGAGCTTCAGCCAATTCATCAGTTACTTTAGCGCCGTTACGAACAGTCTTAATTACATTGTACAACATTACAATTGCTCCAACAATAAATAAACTTCCACCAATAGCTCTCATCCAATACATAGGCATTATTTCATTTACTGTAGACATAAAAGTTTCGTAGGTTAAAGTTCCATCAGGATTAAATTGCTTCCACATAGATGCTTGAACAAATCCTGCAACATACATAGGCAGCGCATACATTACTATCCCTAAAGTTCCAATCCAAAAATGAAAATTTGCTAAGCCTGTTGAAAATAATTTTGTTTTAAATATCTTAGGTATTAACCAATACAACATACCAAAGGTTAAGAAACCATTCCATGCCAAAGCACCTACATGTACATGGGCAATAATCCAATCACTAAAATGAGCTATGGCATTTACATTTTTAAGAGATAACATAGGTCCCTCAAAAGTTGCCATACCATAACCAGTGATAGCTACAACCATAAATTTTAAAACAGGATCTGTTCTAACTTTATCCCATACTCCAC
>Ga0213863_10001300_pt1 | contig 18259 bp, 28 predicted proteins | sample PICome_8_FD_160128 | JGI IMG/M metagenome (GOLD analysis project Ga0213863, IMG submission 160128) | Coastal seawater microbial communities near Pivers Island, North Carolina, United States - PICO497 | ecosystem: Environmental > Aquatic > Marine > Coastal | place: USA: North Carolina... | reverse complement strand
GTGCTGGAGACCGCCCAGGGAAACCACTACGAGCTGGGCCAGACGATCTGGAGCAAGCCCGGCGAAGCCTCTTGCAGCACCTTTTACAGCCGTGAGCAGTGCCTGGCGGCCTGGGCTGCGGCCTGGAGTCGCTACTGCCTCGCTCATCGGGCCTATTGAGCACAAGAGAAGACTGGCTAAGAATTAACAGTCTTTACGATTGCAGCTCTCAACAAAAAGCCCATACAGTGAGTTCCTGGCTGGCTCTTCTCTGCTGGTCTCTGAATGCCGTGCTCATGGTGATGCCCGCTGCCCCTGCTGAAGCTGTCGCGGCGCCTTCTGATGCCATCGATGCCCTGCTTGATGCGATCACGGCCCTGAAGGCGCAGCAGAAGCAACTGGAACAGCAGCTCGAGCCACTGCTCACATCCCTCAACGCAGCGATGGCAGCAGGCCAGCTGGATCCAGCCTTCTCCCACAACGGCTGGGCCTTTGCCCACAGCCCTGGTCGATTGACCTACACCTTCCCGCAGGAGGTTCAGCAGATCGAGCAGAAACTCAAGGCCGCCAGGGATCTCGCCATCCAGCAGGGCAGCGCCAGCGAAAAGCGTGGCAAACCCTTCTGGACCATCCGTGCCCCCAAGACTCCGGCACTGCCGTTCTGAGCTGATGCCGCCGCGCACTCCCAACCAGGCTGCCGCTGATCCGGTGGAGGAGTTGCGCTCTGCTGCCAGCGCAGAAGATGACAACGGCCAGCCGCTGTATGAGCCCACCGACCCCGCCCGCCCGATCGGGCATGCCAATCCCCCGCGCCGCACGCGGGGCCTGGCTTTGCAACCACCCCCGCGGCCCTCACGGCTGGAGGTGGAGCGGCGCGTGGCAGAAGCGCAGCTCTGGATCGCACAACGCGTTCCGCTGGCGCTGATTGCCGAAAAAGCTCGTGAAAGCTGGGGGGTGAAGAACACCCAGACGATCAACCGCTACCTCAACCTGGCCCGCGAACGCATGGTGGAGGAGCTGATCTCCGACCGGCGTCGCCACCAGGCCGAGCAGATCTTTGCGCTCAATGACTGCGCCCGTCGGGCGATGGACGCCGAGCAATTCAGTGCCGCCGTCGGTGCTTTTCGGGTGATCGCTGAGATCGGCGGCCTGCTGCGGGCGCCGCTGAAAGCACCGGAGAGCAAAAGCTGATGAGCCGTTTCCGCTCGCGGTCTTCTGGTCAGGACACCGGTCTGCTTCTTGATCCTGCCAGCGACCGTTGGGCCGACTGGGGGCTGCTGGATGTTCCTGATCCCAGCCGTCAGCAGCATGGACAGCTGGTCCAGCCGGCCTTCCGGGATTTCATCGTGGCTGCTTATCCCGGCTACGCCTTTCACACCTGGGCTGAGCGCTTGATCGCTCTGCTGCAGCGGGTGGCCGATGGCGAGCTCAACCGTCTGATCGTCTGCTGCCCGCCGCGGCTCGGCAAATCGCTGCTGGTCTCCAAGCTCTTCCCGGCCTACTGGGTGAGCCGCTATCCGCACCGTTTCTGCGCGATTGCCTCCTATTCGGCGGAGCTGGCCTACGCCCACAGCCGTGAGGCCCGGCATTACTACCGCGCTGTCGGCCATCCCCTCTCCAAGGACTCAACGGCGGTGGGCAACTGGCTGACGCCCGAGCGGGGCGGCTGCATCGCCGCCGGGGTGCGCGGCCCGTTCACCGGCAAGGGCTATGCACTGGGGATCATTGATGACCCCTACAAGGGTCCAGAAGACGCCAACTCGGCGGCCCAGCGCCAGAAGCTGATCGAGTGGTTCCAGTCCGTCTGGCTCACCCGCGCTGAACCCGCCCCTCTGGGGCCGGCCCCAAAGCGGCAGTCGCGATCGGGCCCTGCAGGTGCAGCGCAGGTGGTGGTGCTGACCCGCTGGCACCAGGACGATCTGATCGGCTGGCTGCTGGAGCAGGAAGCCGGCGCCGCCCCGCAGCACTGGCAGGTGCTCAACCTGCCGGCGATTGCTGAACCAACCCAGCTGCAGATCACGTTCCCAGCCAGCTGCAGCCTGGAGGCGGACTGGCGCCAGAGCGGTGAGCCGCTGTGCCCGGAGCGCTTTCCGTTGGCAGAGCTCGAGCAGATCCGCGTCCGCGCCGGCAGTTACTGGTGGAACGCGCTCTATCAGCAGCGGCCCTCTCCGGCGGAGGGGTTGCTGTTCCGGCGTGAGTGGATACGCCCCGCAACAACCACCAGCAACGGCCACCAGGTCACACAAGCCCAGCCAAGGCCCTATGCCGCTGTGGTGCTGAGCTGCGACCTGAGCTTCAAGGGAGGTGCGGAGAACGACTACTGCGGCTTCTGCCTGCTGGGTCTGCTGGCGGAACCGGAGACCCGTCATCCGGTGGCCCAGGCGCTGGCTCGCGGTAAGCAGCTGCACCGCAGTGCTTCTCAGGTCAGCCCTCCACCAGAAGCCAACAACGGCGACGCCCACCGGATTGAAGTGCTCTCGAGCCAGCAGCACCGCCTCGATCTACCGGGCGTGGTCCACTTCCTCGGCCAGACCCTGGGAGCGCTGGGGCAGGGCCAGAGCCCTGATGCGGTGCTGATCGAGGACGCCGCCAATGGCCCGGCGGTGTGTCAGCTGCTGCGGCGTCAGATCCCGGGCCGGATCGCCGTGCGACCGCAGGGCAGCAAGATCAGCCGCGCCCATGCGGTGGCTCCCTTGCTGGAGGCCGGTCAGCTGGCGTTTCACAGCGGTAACGAGGTGCTGGTCAGCGAGCTGCTCGGTTTCCCCAACGCAGCCCACGACGACCTGGTGGATGCCTTCTGCCAGGGCGTGATCTGGCTGCAGAACCAGCACTGGCGCAGCCAGGGCAAGGCCCCGTCCCGACCCTTGCTGTTCTCCCGCTGACAGCACGACGACGATCTCTTGTCTGATGACGACCCCACCTGCACCAACGCACCGCCCCCGGCCGCAGCAGGCCACAGTCCGGGTGACAACGCCCTATCGCGCTCGTGCCCCGCGCCCTTGCTCACCCCATGCTGCTGCGGATGCCCTGGTGGTGGAGCACCTGCCCTTTGCCGCGAAAGTGGCGGCCAACTACGCCCGTCGTACCGGCCATCCCAGAGAAGATCTGGAGCAGTTGGCGGCGATCGGGCTGATCAAGGCTTCACGCCGTTATGACCGCCGACACCGACCGGGCCGTAGCCCCAATCACTTCATCGCCTACGCCCGGCCCTTTGTGAACGGTGAGATCACCCATTACCTGCGCGACAAAGGGTTTCTGATCTCGGTGCCGGGCCGCTGGCGGGAGCTCCATGCCCGTGGTCAGAAGCTCTTGCGGGAAGGCCAGCCGCTGGCAGAGATGCTCGGGCGGCTGGGCATCAGCGCGGACCGCTGGCGTGAGATCACTCAGGCCTGCAGCGTGCGGGTGGTGGCCTTCCCTGTGACGTCTCCAGCGGAGAGCGATTGACGGTGAAGATCCGCCTGCAGGCGCACTCTGTAGCCGACATGTGCCGGGCCGATGGCCCTGATCAACGACTCCCGCGCTTCTTGCTTGAGTTCTTCTCGGCTTTTTGCGGCAATCGAAAGTCGCAGGACATTGTTGGTTGCACTGAGGCCGCCATCGGCGGTGCGGCTCACGGTGAACAGGGCTTCTCGCATCACGAATGTCTTGATTCGGTTGCAGTGGGCAAGTGCTTCCTGCAGCAAAAACCCGGTCAATTTTCTGCCTGCCAACGACGTGCTGCTGTGTCGCAGAACACGGTTGCGACTTGAGCTGGACCCCATCGGCAACAGCTGCCGTGATGACAACCCGATAGACGCCATCACGGCCATGACCCAGCCATGCCGAAGAACGCCGTTTGCAGTACCGCTCCATTCCCGCCGCTGCATCCCAGCCTGGCGGCACTGCTGCCGCGACTGGAACTGGTGCGGGACTGCTGGCATCTGCTCTGCACCCCGACGGGCATCGATCGCCGTGAGCACTACCTGAGCCGGGGTGAGCGGGAGCCTGAAACCGCCTACCGGCGGCGGGTGGAGGCGGCGTTGCCGTCCGGCTTCTTTCGCGATGCGCTGCGCACCTTTGCGGGGATGCTGGCCTCCAGCCACTGGCGGGAGCTGCCGGCCTCTCTGCAGGCGGTGATCAGTGATGTGGATGGTCGCGGCACCGACCTGGGGGTGTTCCTGGAGGCTGCTGATCTGCTGGTGCTGCGCGATGGGGCCGCCCTGGTGGGTGTGATCCCGCCGCAGCATCAATGGCCCAGTGAAGGGGACCGCCAGCAGGCGTTGCGCCGTGGCGATCGGCTGTCGCTGCCGCGGCTGCTGCTGTTGGAGCGGCGGGATGTGATTCATTGGCGCAAGGCCGATGTGCGTTCCCGACCTGAGGCGATCACCTGGCGTGAGCCCCAGCCCCCGACGCAGCAGACGCAGACCCAGCAGCAGCCGCAGCAGGAGGAACGCCCACCACAACATCCCTGGATTTACCGGACGGCCTGCCTGATGGCTGATGGACCCGGCGGAGCGGGCATGGAGCTCACCACCGAGACCCTGGCGGCAGATCCGCAAGCCGCCAGCGGCTGGCGCCGGGCGCGGCTTGATCAACGCCACTACAACGGCATCCGCCAGCTACCTGCCCTCTGGTACGCCAGTCATGGCGCGGCCTTTGGCGAGGGGGAGCTGCCCCATCTGGGGCTGGCGCATCAGTATCTCAACCACTTCCGCTGCCAGAGTGATTACCAGGAGCTGCTCTACCGAACCGCCCTGCCGGTGGGTGTGCGTACGGGGGTGGCCGGGGCGCTGGGCAGCAGCAACGGAGCCTCGCAGCAGGAGCCGGTGGTGCTGGGGCCGAACACGGTGCTGGATCTGCCTGAGGGCGCCAGCTTTGAGTTCGTGGAGATCCAGGCCCGTTCGCTGGCGGAGCACCGCACCTGGCTGGAGCTGCTGGATCAGGCGATGCGCCGCGATGCCCTGATCCCGGCGGCGACGCAGGGGGCTCCGCGCACGGCAACGGAGATCTCGATGGCGGCCTCCCAGGCCTATGCGCTGCTGCAGAGCCAGGCGATCCAGAAGGCCTCGATGTTCTCCTCGCTGTTGCAGCACTGGTGCGCGATCACCGGTGAACCGCTTCCCGTGCAGGACGGTCCGGCGCTGCTGGTGGAGATCAGCCCGCTGGCACCCGCACCGAAACCCCAGCCGACGGTGAGCGAGATGTTGCAGCTGCAGGAACGCGGGATCATCAGCGAGGTGGCCCTGCGGCAATGGCTGGGGGATCTGGCCGGCATCGCACCGGCCTCGATCTGATGGTCACCCTCAGCTGAGCGGGACCCGTTGGAAGGGTTGACGCCGGTAGCGGCGATAGACATCGAAATCGCTGTCGAGGCTGAGGATCTCGGCGACGTTCAGTCGCTCTGAAAGCGTCACCAGGGTGAGGTCGGCGAAATCACCAGGCAGGTCGGCGTAGCGCTCGTTCAACTCCGCAATGCGGGCGTAGTCCTCAGGCCGCAAATCGATCACCGCGATGCCGCCGCGGCTGACAGCTCCCAACAGGTGATTTTGAGCCGCCAGAACGCGGGGATCGCGGGGATCCCCCAGCAGCCAGAGCACTTCAGCGATGCAGATCGAGGAGGTGATCAGCTGCGCGGCGATCCGATCAAAGAACGCGACAACCGCCTGATGCAGCGGCTCCTGCTGCTGGTAGTAGCTGAGCAGGATGCCCGAATCAACCAGGATTCGCCGCATCAGCTTCGTTCTGCCCGTCGCACGGCAAGCCGCTGATCCAGCAGCCGACGCCTCTGCAGACGCTCCGCACTGCCAGCCGGCAGGGTGCTGAGGAAGCTGCCGGGGTGGCCGCCGAGTTGCTGGGTGATCGAGGGCGATGGCTGGCGTTGCTGCCATCGCTCGCGAATCAACTGGCGGATCAGGGAACTCTTGTCCTGGCCGGTTTCGGCCAGGAGCTCCTGCAGGCAGTGTTCTGTGTCGGCATCCAGCCTCACCGTGAGCGGCATCACCCGGCAGGGACACACCCCTGTAGTACCAACATGCCGATTGTAATACTGATCATCGTGCGGTCGGCAATGGCTGGGGGATCTGGCCGGCATCGCACCGGCTGCTGCATGACCAGCTGGCAACCGAACGACCCAGAAGCGATTCGTCAGGCCCTGGCCCTGCCCGCCACTGTGCCCTGCCTTGACGCGATCGGCCGGGCGATGACGGATCTGGAGCGCCGGCATCCAGCCGGGGTGCTGAGCGCACGGGCCTTGCTCGATGCGGTGGCCCTGATCGATCAGCAACTGCTGGCAGGCGGCCCTGAACAGGAGCAAGCGATCGAGAAGCAGAGCAGCTCCGGGCCGATTGCCGGATCCGTGGCCGCCGCCGGCGATGCGCCGCTGCAACAAGCGGATGTGATCGAATACGACACCAGCCTGCTGCGGGTGGAGCGGGAGACCGTTTACGCCAATCCCCACTCCGAGGGGGCTGCCCTGCTCAACCAACGGCGGCGCTACGGCGAGCAGCTGCTGTTGCTGCTGCCGGACCTGAGCAGTTGGGTGTCCTTCACTGCAGCCGCTGCAGGCTTGAACGGCACCACCGCCATGCTGCGGGGTTGAGCGATGGAGATCCGGCCATCGCAGGCGATGGTGAGCCCAAACCGTTTCTCGAGTGGGCAGCACAGACGCAACGCGGCACGCTGGGGGTCCACGCCCCTGCAGCCGTTTGTCAATGCCCGGCTGCTGCTGCATCAGAACACCATTCCCGGTGACACCACCTCCGCAACGGTGGCCAGCCATGTGCTCGAGTGCTTCCTTGAGCGCGCCAATTACATCTCCAGCAAAGACAACGGCCCGGGGGTGGACACCGGTGACTTCACGTACAACGGCTTCATCTGCCGCAGCGCCCGCCTGCCGCCCAACCCGGGGGCGATCTGGCTGAGCAGTGACCTGGTGTGGCAGCAACACGGCCGGCGGGTGGCCAGCGGCGGCAACACCGTGGTGGCGCCCTGTGAGGGACTGATCTGGCTGGGGGATCTGGCGCTGCTCAACCCTGCTGGCGAGGCGGATGTGGACCCCTACGCGCAATTCACCGCCTTCCATGGCCTGGAGTTCTGCGCCAACTACGGATCTGGCGGCATCGGTGGGCTGGTGCAGCCGCTGATCGGTGAGCGGATCTTTGGCACGCTCAAGCCGAATCGGCTGCCGTGAGCATCGCCTCGGCAACAGGGGATGGCAGCGCCGCGATGGGCTGCCGCATCCACTGACAGCCGAGACGGGTCATGGCTTCCACTTCCACAACCACTTCCGCCAGCAGCAGCAACCCTGCCGCCAGCGCTACGGGCAACAGCAACACCAGCAGCAGCGATCTCCTCGACACCCAGACCGCCACGGACCCAGAGCAGCCCCTCAACAACGACGGAACTGCCACGACCACGGTTGCTGCCGATCGCAGTGCCCCAGCGGAGATGGACGCCGGAATCACGCAGGGCAGCGATGGCCTGACAGAAGCACTCAAGGCCGAACGGCGCCGCAGCAATCAGCTGGAGAAGGAACTGCGCGGACTGCGCCAGCAGCTGACCCGTTTTTCCGAGATCAATCCGGAGGAATACGCCCGTCTGCAGGAGGCGGAACGGCAGAAGCAGCACCTCGAGCAACAGCTGGAGCTGCGGGAGCGGCAGATGGAGGAGGCCACCACCAAACGGGTGGCCAGCGTTGCCGCTGAACGGGATGCGGCCAATGACCGGGTGCAGGAACTGCGCAAGGAACGGCTGCTGGAACGTGCCTTTTCAGAGGCGGAAGGCCGCACCGGCGGCGATGGACGCGGCACCTTCTTTCAGGTGTTCAAAGGACAGCTGTGGGATGCGTTCCGTCTCAGCAGCAGCAAGGACGGCCAGGACCAGCTCGAACCACTCGACGGTCAGGGCCAGCCGCTGCTGGGGGATGACGGCCGGCCGATGAGCACGGCGGATTTCATGGATGCCCTCAGGCTGCATCCGGTTTACGGCTTCCTGTTTCAGCAACGGGGAGCCATCGGCAACACGTCCCTGACGTCCAATGCAGCACTGACCACTGGGGGCGGGGCCGCTGCCGGTGGATTCGGCGAAGTGCTCAATCCCCAGGCGATGAGTGCTGCGGAGCTGTACCGCGCCGGCTTTGTGATGCCTGAACGGCGCGGGAGCCAGGGTCGACCAGCCAGCTGAAGGGCGGGTTGAATGTTCTATCTCGCCTTCTGGCAACGCCGCAGCACCGCCACGGTGGTGGAGGCCCGCAACCGGCAGCAGGCCCGAGCACGGGCCAAAGCGCGACAGAAACAGGGCTACGGCGTACTGGTGTCGCTGCAGCAGGCAAGGCCAGAGGATGCAGCCTTGATCCGCCGCGGCGCATGGGTCCGCCGAAGACGCGATGGTTCCAGCCCGCAGTTCGGTTCAAGGGCAGCACGGCAGCGGGCCCGGCGCCAGCGCAGCCGATATCGCTCCTGGCTGTGAGCCGATGGCGTTGGAGTAACGCGAGAGAACCCAGCCGCCGGCGGATGCCGGCCGCTGGGCAGATGCCAAGGCGGAGCCGTGGCCCGATGGCTCAGAGCACCGAGACGGAGACCCCGGGGGTGCCCTGCAGCTTGCGGGCGATCTGATGGGCCCGCGCAGCGGGAATCAGACGCATTTTTTTCACTGGCTTGCCGCGCTTGCCCAGCCACTGCTGCTCGCAGGGGCTGGCGCCACCTTTGCGGAGGCCGGGGGTATAGCGATGGATGCAGAGGAAACGGATCGGGCAGGAGAGTGCTGGAACGGCGGAGGCCATGAAGCGCTAACGCGAGGGACCCCACCGGTGAGGCACGGCAGCGCAGCGCAGGCAAGGACACCCCGCAGGGGTGCATGGCTTGATCCTTGCCGAGTGAGCAGGCCAGTGCCTCGATGGGGTTGCCCTCGCGTGCTCCGGCCCTGCAGTGCACTTAGCGATCGGAGCTGAGCCTGCTGCCGCCCAGTAAAGCCAGGGAGGTGGCCAGGGCGGTTTCAAAGCTGCGTTGCAGATGCTCGCCGTAGTTGCTGCAGACCGGACCGGTGCTGCGCCGGCTCTGCTCGATGCAGGCCGCCAGGCCGATCAGGAAGATCAGAAACTGCACCGCAAACAGTCCGGCGATGGCGCGCAATAGAAAACGCTCCCGCTGAAAACCCATCAGCATCAGGCGCGGCAACTGAGCCACCAACCGCTGCAGGGACCATCCGCTTCCCAGCGCGGCAGCCAGTTCGTCCAGCTGTAATGCTGAGCGGCGCCATTGGTGTTGGCGGTGTAACCGCCATGGAGCAGATCAGCCTCGCCATTGGGATCGTGGTGGATGGCGTGCGTGCTGGAGAAGCCGATCACCACACTCCAGTGGCCTCCTCCGGTAGGGGCCGTGGCGGGGCCGTGATGCAACCAGCCGACGGCGACAGGCCGGCCGGCCTGGATCTCGGCCTCCAGCGCTGAGCGATCACCGTTGGTGGCGAAGTTCGCCGTCAGCCCAAGTGCGCGCAGGGCCGCCAGCTGCGCTTCTGCGGAGGTGGTGTCGCCAAAGCGGGCGCGGATCAGGTTGTACTCATCGTCGCTGCTGACCTTGCCCCAGTAGCGGGCGAGCATGGCGCAGCTGCTGGAGAAGCACTCGCGGTAGCCCGTACCGGAGGCGTTGTCGTTCTGGTTTTCCCAAGCCACCGGCAGGGGATTGGTCTGGAGCGGAGCGGGGGGCGCTGCTGGAGAGGACGAGAAGCACTGGCGCCAGGGGGCGGCCTCGGTGAGGATCGCCGGGTCAGCCTTGATCACCGCCTGGCGCAGTTGCTCGATGCCATCGCACTGCTGAGGCTGGGCCTGCCAGTGGTCCCAGAACTGCCGCCAGCGCTCGGCGTTGAACGGGGCCTGAGCAGCAGCTGATGCCTGGGCCGCTGTGGCCTGTGGCGATGGGGTGGCAGTCATGGCAGGAGCGCAGTCCCCTGCTGTTGCCGCCGCTGGTGTCAGGCAGCAGCAGGGTTGCGCTGTTGTGGCCCAGAGATGCGGTTCCTGCGGGACCGCCGCAGGCTGTGCACCGGCCCGGGGGTTGGGCGCGCAGCAGACGCTGTTGACTGGCGGGATCCAGCAAGGCCCGCACCTCTTCTCCAGCCTGGTCGCTGTAGACAAACAACTGCAGGTCAGAAGGAACAACGGTGCAGGCCTGTTTGCGGCCGTCACGCAGCAGGAAACAGGACGACATCTGAGTGATGGCGGGGGGTAGTGAATGGCCTCATCAAGCCCCAGGGGCCGCCACTGCGCTGGCGTTGTTGTGGCAGCTCAGGGAGCTGCTGCTCTGCACTTGCTTTGGGTCTCAACAGGGCTGCAGGGCCCTAGGAATACAGAGCATCCGGGGTGCAGGTCTGCTGGTGAAACAGGCCCGCGAGGTAATGCTGCGCAACAGCACGGCTCAGCTCTCCGCCTTGAACGGCAAAGCTGCGTTTTGGCGCATCCGATAGCCCCGCGTAATACGTCTCATCCAGGGAGCACAGCAGCCGCTTGGCTCAGACATGTCGCTTTACTGGGGCAACGACATGCGTGGGGAAGAACACCGAGATTGCACGGGCTGCGACGGCCTCATGGCCGCAGTCTTGATCGAGGAAATCCCCTCGCTCATCGTGTTCATCGATCATTAGATAGCCGATGTCATGAAGCAGTGATGCAACCAGGTCGGGCTGGTGGGACTCTTGTTTGGCCTGATGCGCTGTCTGCAGAGAATGTGCCAGCTGCGTCACCGATGGGTCATAGGTGGATTGCCCATGGGTGTTGAGATAGGCGAAGAGCAGGTCAACGCGCTCTTCGCGACTGCCCGCTTGCATAGATTTCATCCATTTCACGGCGGGGTCGACCACTGCAATCTTGAGACGTTTCCCCGAGGAAATGGTTGATCAAGCTGACGCCTCCTTCAGCCAGCGCCTACTTTTTGTGGTCGTAGTACTCCTTCCGCAAATCGCCTCCGGAGCTGGCGTTTTAGGTGACGTACAGCGTACGGCGCGAACGATTGGAGCGATTGGTGCCTATGCGGTGCGGTACAAAGGAGTTGAAGAACACAGCGTCTCCTGTCGACACAGGCATTAGCATCTATTCGAGTTGAGGTGTCTGGTCAACATAAATAACGGCAACTTTGAACGAATAACCATAAATTAACGGTCATTTGCAATAAATTTTTCGATTCTAAGCTTTATTCTAGCTAAACTTTCGATGTGGATCTTCAGGTCGTATTGTCATTTTCAAGGACGAATCCGAAACTTGAAAAAATCTGTTCGTTTTGATGTTTGATGATGCGATTGCCTTGGTACTGTTCCAGTTCAAAGCCATTTTGATCGAGCTGCCGCATCAGAGCCGCTGCATCTTCGAATCGTTGAGCCATTGATGCAAGAGTCGCGCAGTCAGCGGAGAGGGTGGACTCATCCCAAGTGAAGGAAGCCATGGCTCGATAAGTGGTTGTGACGACTGAGGCTGAAATAATCAGAAATTGATTCTAAAGAATTTTCTTCCAGTTTGCTTTACATTGTATGCGCTCCGTAACTTCGAGTGTATCGGTTGCCACCCTTATTTCAATGTCGAATCGAGCAGTTTCTTATCCGACTTGTTAACTGCACAGTAAGTTGTTAAGTATATTCACCATTTTTGTGGAAAATAATTGGTCTGTTGACTTTAAATTTCCATACATGAAAGCCCCCGTTTACATCGATTGCTGCCAAGGAGCTATCGCTTGGATGCCACTGCAGACCACTGATGCGTTCATCGACGAGTGCACCCCCAAAGGGCTTCCATGTCCTTGTTGATCAAGTAACCAGACGAATACGGAGCCGTCTCTTGAACCTGAAGCAAGGACCTTTTCTTGATTGGCGAATGCTAGGCTTGTAAAAGGTTCTGGATGGAGAATAAATTTACTGGGGTAGGTGCTTTCCGGAGCATCCCCACGAAAATTTCAAACGGTAATTTGATCGCTGCCACTGGTTGCCAGAAATTGTCCAATCTGATCGAAGGCCAATTCACTTGGCTTGCCTGGATAACCTGTGATTTCTGCATCTAAGCCAGTATTTCGCTGCCAGAAATGAACAGAATTGTTCTGGCTTCCCGATCGTGATCAGTGGCGACGAATAGTGGCCCGCTCAACAATCCTGAGGCGCTAGGGTAAGTAAGAGTTAAATGGTGACCAGTGTCATCTCATTCTCCGATTTGTGACAATGCAAGAAGTGCTCCTTGATCTCGGTCTCGTCCAATTGGACACCAATAAAAACAATCTGGTTTGTGCGCAATTCATCTGAGTCCCAGGCTGCACCTGGTCGTCCGTCAAGTGTCATGTGAACACCTTGAAAGACGAAGCGACGGGGCTGATCATCGATATTCAAAATGCCTTTACATCGGTAGAGGTTTTCTCCATTTGCTTGCACGAAGCCGTAAATCCATTTGTTGAAAAGCTTCCCATCAATGGGGCCGACTGTGTTGAGGCAAATGGCTGAAATATCATTTTGGTGTTCATGGCTGTCCGATTCCAGCAAATCAGGTTCAATCGCAAGGGCTTTGGATAGGTCAAAACCACCGAGATTGAGAATGTCTGCGATGATTTGGGAATTATTAGTCTTTTCGATTTTTGCAAGTGGATTCATTGATCTAATGGTCTGTTCCAAATGATTCATTTGTGAATCGTCAATAAGATCAGATTTGTTCAGAATAATTTGATCTGCAAATGCAACCTGCTCCTTTGCCTCGCAGGAATTGTCATGTTTGAAAAAATGTAAGGAGTCAACGACGGTGACAAACCCATCCAATTGGGTTTTGTCTCGAAGAATTTCCTCCACCCAGAATGATTGGATTATGGGACCTGGGTCAGCAAGTCCTGTAGTTTCGATCACAATATGATCAAATGATTTCCCTTCTTTAGTTATTTTTTCAATGATTCTTACAAGGTCTCCTCTCACATTGCAGCAGATGCACCCGTTATTCATTTCAAGAATTTCCTCATCGGACTTAACGACCAAATCAGCGTCAATCCCTATTTCACCGTATTCGTTTACGATGACTGCAAGTTTTTTTCCATTTGGTTTTGATAATAAATTGTTCAGCAAGGTTGTCTTGCCTGCACCGAGATAGCCCGTAATCACGGTTACGGGAGTTTTTGTGGACATCTGCACGTTTGTACTAGGAATGAGTGATGGATTTACAGTCGAATGTGGCGTGAAAAATTTGCCTCACCTCCGCTTGATCTAGGATGTCTTTTTTGTAGATCAATGTTTCAAGAACTGTTGTCCAGATTGAATAATAGCTCCAGGATTTGTCGCTTAACTTGTGACTCTTCTCCCATTCTGATATGTATTTAATCATCATTTGTCTGAATTCTTCCATCTCAAAATAGCCTTGCTTGGAGAGCTCAATTGCAATTGCAAAGGCTTTTTGACTCCACTCTGAATCAAAATTTAGCTTCCCGTTCGCTTTTGGAAGATTGCTGCTCCCTCCATTCAGGGAAGAAACAGCATATTCCTCAAAGTGTGTGTACATAATTTACTTTGCGACCTTGGCCACGCCCATCATTGCTTCTGGCGTAATCAACTTCGCCAGTTCTTCTTCACTCATCGATTCGGTCCCGGCTGGACGCTCAGGCAGCACCCACCAACGGATTTGACCACTGCTATCCCAGACTCGGATTTCCGTGGAGTCGTCCAGATTCAGTCCAAATTCTTGAAGGACCGTTCGTGGTTCCCGAGCAGCCCTTGCTCTGAAGGTTGGATCTTTGAACCAGTAAGGGGGCAGGCCTAGTGTTGGCCATGGATAACATGAGCAAAGTGTGCAGATGATCAGGTTATGGACAGTTGAAGTGTTTTCAGCAACGCGCATGATTTCGCCCTCGGCACCAGACATCCCGGTGGGCATATCCATCTGTGAGCATGCAGCATTGCAATCGTCAATTAATAATTGTTTGAATTCTGGATCAACCCAGGCTTTGGCCACAAGTTTGGCACCATTAAATGGCCCCATGCGTGTTTCAAAGTAGTCGAGGATCTTGTCTACTGAAGATGAGGAAAGGACCCCTTTTTGTATTAGCAATGCTTCAAGAGCATTCACCTTGGCAGCGCTTTCGAGTTCTCTATTTGCACTGTAGCTGAACATTTCATCGCCTGGAATGGTCATGATTCAAAGGGATAAAGGTTTGATTGATTGGTTAAAGTTGTTGGTTATGCTGGTCCTGCGATGTAACATTCAAATAGGTCTGCATAGATCGTTGAACCCGATTCGCTGTATTCAACTCCCCATATATCCTTCGGTTCAAACTTCACGCTGTAACTTACTTGAGGGGTCTGTAAACAGTCGGATGGACCTGGGAAGTAGGCATAGCAATCTGGATAAACAAGGTCGATTGTTCCGATTTTGTTTCTCAAGTAACCAGGCAGCCTTGTATGATCATTGCAATCCGGATCTGCAATTTTGACCTTTTGGCCGGCCTGATACATCGGAGGCTGTTGTTGTGTTCTTCGACCGGAGTCTCCTTCCTCCAGGTATTTGATAATCTGCGTGTCAATCCCTTGCTCTTCTTTGAACGGCAAGGGAATCGTACTCATATTGCCTTCCTTGAGATATTGTTCAGTGAACTCTGTAAGTTCATCTTCAGTGATATATCCCTTCTCGAGGAAGAATCCTGAGATGCCACCAAGCCATTTTTCGTAATACCGGTACTGGAAATAGGCAAATGGAGAAATCCCCTCCGCCCCTCGCCGAAGGTCTGCCCAGGTCCATATATCCTTGAACGTCGAGGGCACATCGCTCATGGTGTAATCCGGTAAGGATCCATCCAAGTGTGAGCTCAGCGCCATCATCGCTGTATGGATACCGAAAATTCTGGTTTCCCAGGCTTCAACGAAAACTTTCTTCTGGAAATCGACGGGTCCAAGACCCTGCAGACCGCCAAGTGTGTGTTGTAGTTTCATGGATTCGGAAGCGAATGTGATAATAGTGAAATTTGTCGATCAATTGTTGATCAAGACCTTGTTCAAGGGATGACGACAGACCATGCAAATGCAAAGCCAATTCCCATCCATATGCCTGCGAGTATCTTTGTCCAAGAAATTCCAATCATCTTGACGAACCGTTCGGAGATCAGACTCACGACAAGCAACATCGATGTCTGGGCGATTGCAAGCCCTGTAAAGTAGGCGATTAGTGGTGTTGGCTCGGCGCCTGTAATTGCAGCTCCAAGTAGATAGCCGTGCAATGTTATGCATGGAAACAAAATCCTCGTTGGCAAGAGGTTCAGTGCGACACAACCTTCCACGGCAAGTGAAAGAGAAACCAATGCTTCTCCGGCTGTTTCAAGCCCAGCTGGAATCGGGATGACCTGAGATAACCCACTGCCTAGCAAGCCCAGTGCCACCAAAGGAAGAATCCATTCCTTGGGTTTGGAAAGGCCCAGAAACAACAGGGCAGCCATAAACAAGAAATGATCTGGGCCAAGCAATGGGTGGCCTATGCCGCTGAGCAACCCTTGAAATGCATTCAGCTCGGAACTGTCGCCCATCGCAAAGGGATGATGGGCTTGGGCAGGACCTGCTATGGCCATGGTTAGAAGCACCAATGAAACGCCGAGAAAGGCTGTGCGTTTGGGCGAAAGAGAAATCATTTGATTTTGTGCTTTGGATCAAGAACTAATCTTTACTTTGTTGTTAATGCATTGCCAACCATTTCAGACACGTATCCAAAAATCGCGCCCACGAGCATCGCGACGATAGCGATTGCTGTTGCATGATTCACAATATCTGTATTGATAATTGCAAAACCAGCTGCTGTGGCACCAACGGTTTGCGAGAACCCCCAGACGATGGCTGGCGTAAATCCTTTGGTGTAACCAAAACGTGATGCTTGTACCATGCCGGCGCTGCCGATGCCGACACAGATAGCAGCAACGATCGGAGATTCCTGAATGAATTCAATCGCTAGCAGAGAGAGTGTTGCGATAATGATTCCTGTCCAATTGCAAAGAATTGATTGAATCAGCCCTCTGGTGCCTCCACCACAAGCAAAGAATGATGCCCAAGCGGTAAACGTTATCCAGACTGGAATTGGCAATATTGTTGCTGTGATATATACATCAATGCCGCCAAGAACGCCAATGCTGACTGTCATTGCAGTGTTCTGATTCATTGTCTCTCCATTGAAAATGCGCGTCGCTACTTCTAATAGTTAGCTATGTTTTTAGGACGTTGTTGTAGTATGTAATACCCTTTTGCGAGATTTAATTTTGTTCGAGCTGATCAAGCTGTTGGTTGAGGTTTGTCTTCCTCTCTCTCACAGCTTTTCGAGCTATGCGAGTAGCGTCTGATGCAGTCGGCTGATTTTGAGGTATTTGTTGAAGATGGTGTTAATAGATACTTTCTTGCGTCTTGTTTCTCCTGGCTCAACTTGTGGTCCCTGCTTCTTTCAGTTTCAACCTCTCTGAATCCACTTCAACTGCAATGCTCTGCTGACGAGGCCTCCAGAAGCCGGTCCACGGTGAATGAGAGACCTCATTCGGCCAGACTGGGCCGGAGACTTCACCATGAAACGCATCCGCCACACAGCGGAGCAGATCATCCGCAAGCTCAATACCGCTGAGAAGCTGATTGCCCAGGGCAAGAACGTCGACGAGGTCGTCTGCGCCATTGAGATGGCAGCGGTCCTCCGGCTTGAGGACATCGATGAACGGTGGTTGCCAAACCGGTTGGAAACTGCAGCCTGGCGTCAGTTGAGCCAGGCTGCTGAACAAGGTGTTGACGAATAGAGGTGTTCCCTCGGCCGTGAGCACCAGCTCATGGGCATTCACCTCGCCGGTGAGAAAGCTGGCGGCAGGAACATAAAGACGGTCTGCGCCGTCATGGTGCTGGCCGGCAGCGAGCAGGTTGTCGAGGAGCCAGGATGGGAACGTTCTGCCATCCAAAGGATTTGGCCGCTGGCGAATAACCCCATCGGCCTGTCGTAGAGGCGCTCATGGATCCATAGCGCGCCATTGGCATTTACCCCGATGAAGATCAACCGGTTGGCGCGCTAGATGGAAAGGGCCAAGGCAATGCCCTGCTGGCTGAGCCAGGCCGCGAGTTCAGGATTGAAGTTGGCTCGGGCTTGTTTGGTCACCGGGCTGAGAATTGGGCTGATGCTGTGAGGCCTATGGCCTTGGTCGATGATTGATTCAGATCAATCCATTCTGGATTTCTCTGTGCTCCTTGCAGCCTTGCTGAAAGAGGAAGCCTGCAATGGCGGCCTGAACAAGGCGGTACTGGTCCCACTGCGGATGGTCGGCGATAAAAACTCCCATGGCGCGATGCAGATCTTCCGGCAGTTGGTTTTCCACACTCACGTGGACTGGCATCGCATCGGGTGTCTCGTTCAACTCGTCCCATGACTGTCAACCCAGCCATCAGGCCATGGCGCCTGCAGTGATGTCAAAAAAGCGGACTCGTTCCGCTTAAGCGGTGCACCCCATCAAGAATCAAGGCCAGCACTGGGCTCGGTTCTTTGAAATGTGTCGTGGGGCACAAAACAGAACGGCGTGAGATCCGCCTGTCAAGGGGCAGGCTCGTTTTCCCCGGAACACCCGGAACCGATTGGCGGGCCTGGATTGCGCTCTGATGGAGTTGTGGAAAAACTGTCGAAAGCCGGCTTTGTTTGGTGAAGACGTGCTCTGTTCACGGCTGCTGTTCAGTCGATGAGGGGGTCAGCAGGAATGGCAATTCCCTGCGGTTTGAGCAGTGGTCCATCACGGTCCGAGCGGAAGCGCACGGTGCTTCCTTCCGCAATGTCCAGAAGGCCCTGGAGGATCGCCTCGAGGGCTGTTGATGTCACCTGGGCGCCGGTGCTCATCCCTTCCGGGCTGCTGAGCAGAAGGCGCAGCCTGTTGCTGGGCAACAGCTCAATCCATGCGGTGACCAGAAGAGCCTTGTCCCCGCAGGCAAGCTTGACTTCGGCATTGCGCGGGTCCAGCCATTCCAGCTGGCCTCCAAGCCGGCTGGCGAGCTGGCTGAGCGCCTGGCGACGATCGGGGCCATCGACGACCCCGTCCATCCAGGCCTCCAGTCGCGCCATGATTCCTCCTCAGGAGGCTATTTTCCACGAACTCAACGGTGCTGCAGTTGCTCCAGCCGGCGAGGTGATCGGTCGCAGCAGACAGGCCGGCTGAGTGTTGCCGAAAGAAAGAATCGGCCGTTACCTACCAATGAAGCGGTGTTCATGTTCCCTAGGCGGTAGCGGATGCGCCTTTTAACAACGCTTTTCCGGTGATAGTGGACGAGAAGTATTTGGTCGCGTTGTAGACGCGTGAGTCCAATTGACACCCCC
>Ga0213863_10001299_pt1 | contig 18259 bp, 13 predicted proteins | sample PICome_8_FD_160128 | JGI IMG/M metagenome (GOLD analysis project Ga0213863, IMG submission 160128) | Coastal seawater microbial communities near Pivers Island, North Carolina, United States - PICO497 | ecosystem: Environmental > Aquatic > Marine > Coastal | place: USA: North Carolina... | reverse complement strand
GTTCCACCAATGAAATGGTGCGCGCGGCGATTTGTGAGTGCATGTTGTGTATGGTGTGTAGTGCGGCGCGGGCCCTCGGGGCCTGTTTTTTTTTTGTGCAATGTACTTGTCTATAAAGTTGCTCTGCAATTCTTGTTGTTGTAACATAAATGTGTCATGATGACAAAATTATTCTGTGGATTTCGTGTTAGATTTTTTTTGTAATGTATCTGTCAATAAAGTTGCTCTGCAATGCTTGTTTTTATTTTTACTTCGCTATTTGATATTCACATGTACTTGTTCCAGCTAAGGCTTGTTACTGCATTCTTCATCAATATTGGTAGCGCTAGGCATAACTTTGATAGTTTCTCTAGATATTGACTCAGCAGTCACTTAGCGTTCGTCAGTTTTTTGCCTTTGATTGGTTAGATCGGGTTTGCAGTTTTCTGATACGATGTACATTATTGTCCCTGGAATGTTAGTTTCGTTTCGGGTCTCTTTGAAGTAGTACCATTTTGGTGTATGTATCGTTATGCCATAGTGCCTCATTATATCTTCTTGCTTTGCCTCTCTTTCTTTCTCTATCCTTTTTGTAATAGCTATCTTTGCTCTTGTTTTGCTCTGTTGTGCTTCTATCATAAGATTTCGAAGTTGCGTTTTTGTATAGATTGGCAACTCCATTCCAAGGAAAGTCTGTAAGGAGCTCCACTGGATATCCTTATTATTCTGTTTGTACATCTTGTTTGTTTGATCTGGAGTGTAGCATTCCTTGGTAGGCTAGTGAGTGTGTGTTCATTATTTGTGTTAGGTGTTAGTAAGTACTCGTTTCTACGTAGTTTGGAGCTTTTCTTTTCTGCTTTTGTGTGTTTCTCGTAATCTCGCCGAAGTGATACACATGTTATTTGGCCGTCATTTCGCTGGCCTTATGTTGTGTTCTCATTTCACAGTTCTATTGTGAACCTTCTTGTTACTTGTTATGACATTTCTATATTCATCTTTAGATCATAGCGTGCGTCGACGATGTGTGAAACGTCCGATACACCGTTACAAGCTGGTGTCCATGATCATGTCTCTCAGTAACTGTAATTTCAACCCAGCGGGCAGCAATTTCTGTAATGTCAATGATTTATCATGTTCTAGCTCTAATCTTCACATCTTGGGCAACATCGACGTGTCAGTATTTTTCGGTCTTGATCGTAGATCGCTAAATGTGTTCCATGTATGCGGTGGCATCTTGATTCGAACCCAATTTGCTCGTCAGTTCGCTCTGAGGTATCGAGCGCTGGGTGACATAGCGTTTTGGCGCTTCTGGGAAGTTGTTATCATGCAGTCTGGCTGGTATGTAATAGAGGTGAAAAGATTTAATGACGTATTCAATAAAGGAGTGTACTCACATATTTGCTTAGTTAGGAGATTGCCTTCATCACTTTGCTCCAGCTGTTCCCGGATGATTCATCGTCGGAGATCTGTATTATGTTCTTTACATCGTGATTCTTTAAGCAGCTGTGATATTGTGTACAGCGCTATATCAGAAATTGACGTCTTTTTGCGTCATAAATACAACAAAGTAGGCATATACGGTGACAGGCCACGACGTTCTATGAGCTCTGCGGTCAAGTTCAGTAATGAACAAGTTCATCTTTTTCGTCATAAGCTTCAGCTTCTTCGTCACATTATAGCAGTTAGAGATCCAGTAGCAGATATCCTTCTTCTTCTTTTAGATATCTACGCGTTGGCAACTTGCCTCTCTACACCTGTTCCTTTTGATTTTGATGCTTGCAATATACGTTCTGTTGCAGATCTTCTCGAGTCTCAAGTTAGGTATTTTCTGCAGTCATGTTTGCAGCCTCAAAGGATAGAAAGTCTATTTTCCGTTATTGACGAAGTTGCGCTTCAACTTAGTTCTTAGTTGTAATATTTAGCACTATAACTATTCGTAATTGTCCCTATATTATACCAGTCCTTGTTAGGCTCACACTCTTGGATCTTCTGGCACACAGTATTAGTAATTCGCTGTACTGTCGTTTTGTAGTTCGATGCTGTAATTTTCCCCATATTGTACCAGTTCCGGTTGTTCTCATTCACTTGGATCTTCTGGCACGTAGTAATAGTAATTCGTGGTACTGTCGTTTTGAAGTTCAGTGTTGTCGGTTTTCGCTAGAATTGTCAAAGCTGGCAGCTCTCCTTCTCTTCCAAGTACTTCTTTGCTCCAGTCTGTACCCATCGCACTGATAAGTGTGACCTGAATGTTCAGCGTTTCTGCAAAATTGAGCATCTTATCACGTACAGTAATTGTATCTGAGCCGTAGTTCTTTTCCCAGTCCTTCCACATCTGCCTCTCTGTCTTGTTCAAGCCGATTCTACCAACGCCTCTGCTGTACTCATTTTTTTCTCTGTTTTTTGCGTTTTTGTACGCTATATCCAATACTTCTCTCATTGTAGTAATGTCGCTTTTGTAGTCACCTAGAATCATCCCAGCCAAGTGTTCATTGTAGTACTTTTGTTCTTGTCCGTAGTTCTCATTGCCATCAACAATTACTGTAGTAAAATAGTTTTTCAGGTCCTGTACCAATGACAATTGAGCTTCCTCGGATAGAGCATTCCAATTCAGTCCCAAATCTATCATTCGTTTGCTAACAAATGTCTTGTCATCCTCGTCGTTACCAGTAGTTCCAACGTCATGACTGGTAGTCACAGTAATCAATGCTTGCTCGTCGTCTATTGCATCTTCTTTCTCTTCCTTTTGTTGTTCCTCGCTGTCTTTCTCATCCACTGAGTCAATATTTCCCTGCGTTGCATTCGTAGGCTTTGATTTCTTGCTTTCTCCGTTGGGTGAGTTGGCTGCCTTCCTCTTCTTCTTTTTCTTGTACTTTTCCTTGATGGTCGCTAACAAATCATTATTCTCCATCATAATACCGCCTTCATATGTCTCTCCATCAAACATAGCACTGCAAACGTCACTTAAGTTCCTTGCTCCCTGTCCGCCAGTGATGTCTTCCAATTTCATAGGCATTGGCTTGGCGTTTCTAGCTGAAGCCTTTTTCGTACAGAACTGGTTTGAGAGAGGTGCGTCTTCTCTTTCATGAAACTCAATATCACCGAGTTCTAGCTTTGCCACTTCAAACGCGTCCTCCTGGTTTTTTGATAACACGTCACATGCCATCCTAATACGCATGGTGCCACCGAACAATAACATTAATGCTAGTTCGAGGTTCTTTGGGGTCTCGGTTCGCCTGCTGTTGAACAGCTTCTGCCATGTTCTAATATCATTTCCTCCCTTCAAGGACTGCATCGCAGAAGCGAAAGCTTTTCGAACTCTGTCATCGGTTCTTTGTTCTGATCTTGTTTCAGTGAGGTACTTTTTGAATTGTTTCGGATAGAGCTCACTGGTTCCGTTCGTGATATGAGTCTCGGCAATGCTTGAGTTTAGCCCATATTTCTCGTAAGTTTCCAAGAACTCGTACACCAATTGTGATCTCATCATCTCACCCAATCCATTCTTGTTGTATGTTTTCTGAACGCTTTGTTCCAATTCTTTCGTCTTCTGGAGGTTATTTCGTCCTTGCTTGTCGAAGTACGAATAGCCAATGATCTGTACCATCGCTATTGCACGTACTGTCAACAAACCGTAGCAGCGAGCTATGGTATAGAAGTGTAAACTTGATTAGATTTGTCGCGACATAAAAATGCATTGACAACAAATTTATTCTTGGTTGCTGCTTACCTAGACACTCTTTCACATCCTTCTCTCCCATATTTGAAAGTTCCCGACTGAGCTTATCCAAGGCCTGTTGGAGTAGCTCGAGGTTGTTGTTCATGTTTGCTGCTACCATCCATTCTGTAATGAAATGTAGGACAGACAGGTCGATGCTCTTCTCTGAATCTGGTTCGAACAACTCTGGCAAATCCAATCCCAATTTTTCAGCGAGTTTCTCGTTTAGCTTTACCATAGGTTTGTTAGTGTTGTCGTAGAATTTGTTAGATAGGAGTAACGCCTGCTTCTCCCTGTCTGAGAAGCTCATGACTGTCGCATTGGCAGTTCCAATTAGTTCAGACATTGCTCTCTTCACACTCTTCGCTTCTGCATTTTGCATAGCTGTGTTGGCGTCCATCCGTGCAGGCAAGGCGATCCTAGCGTCTGTGTCTTCCTCATTGAAGTGTAGCGTCGACAGTACTCGTTTGAGAGGTTCTCCAAACGGAGATGAGTCGTTGACATAGTCGTTCAGTACTTTGTTGGATTGAAAAGCACCTTCTTTCGGGTCGAGAATATCTTTGTTGGACTTCTCCTCGATTTCCTCGCCATCGCAGTAGAACGAACCGTCAGACTTTTGTGCGATTTTGTCTTTGTCGGGTGAAAACCTCATTGCTACTTGAGAGTATCTAATAGCTAGTGTTGCTTGAGACGATGCATGTTTTTCATCGGCAATTGTCTTACTAATGGAGAGTAGTAGCTGCCTCTCGAGCGTCTTTGCTGGAGCAAGCTCTGTTGCTTGTAATTTGGACCCGAGTACGTCGACATATATCGGAGTGTTGAAATGAGTGACCAGTGATGTACTACCAGCGTGTAGTTCTTCCAATGGGTCTACTGACTCAACGCCTATATCTTGACCTGTCAAGAAATGATCTTCCCCTCTCCTCGCAATCTTGATGGGTGAATCATGTCTGGGTTTGCATTTATGCAGAGCAGCTGCACCAGTGATTACGCGATGATTGCCTTCAACGCTAGCCCAGAAGAACGACAAGGCGCTACTGAATGCATCGCGGAAATTCAACATGCCATCGACCCCATCTCTGTCAGCTACTTGAACCCTGTCCCCCTTTCCTTTTTCGAACCATCCCTTCCTTCTTGCGATACGGAGTAGTTTTTTTTGACCGTTCACTGTTGTAACATCAGCAGTAAGAGCTTCCTTGATCTCGGTACTTTCGATAGATGCTTTGCGGAGAGCTTCTATAATATTTGTTACAGCTTCGTTCACAGCAAATGGACTCACACTCATTTTACCTGATTTGTTTACTCCATTAAGAGCAGTTTGAAAGGCCGACACAGTTTCGCTTAATTCCTGTAGATGAATTGTATTGTAACAATGAATACAAGATTGGGTTGTTAGTGACTTGATCGTAATAAATTTGAACTCATTACATTTTTATTTCGGCTGTCCTCTTCGAGTTAGTCGAAAATAATTTTGCTACCAACACAAATTTATGTCGAAATGACGCAGTTTTGAACACTTACATAGCTTTTGAAGTCCTTTTTGTCGAAGCCAGATTTACAACAGAAATAAGCGACCATTTTGTCGTTGCTGAATGATTTCATTTCTGTTTCTGAATGCTTTGTAAAGGATTTTAGGAGAGTCTCAATCCTCTTGTCTTGTGGAGCTGCCTGGTTAACGTTAAGGTTGGTTATGTCGCCGTCTTCAATGTTGACGAAACACAATACAACACCAAAAGCCATGCGCACAGCTGGTGCTTTGGAAACGTGCGAATCGAACAAATCCTTCCTCTCCTTTTCGTTGATTTCTAATGTAGCGATGTGCTCGATGACTTTTTTGCTCTGTTTGATGGATGACGCTTCCGTGTTGCTGATGGGCTTGTTTGCAGAGGTTTCGGCAACATATTCAGCGGCATCATTTGGCTGCATGGTCGGCGTTGTGGTGGCATCTTGTTTGGAAGCGACGGTTGCAGCTTCTTCTGTATTAGCTACGTTGGCGGCGGCGGCGGATGCTCTTGTTGTTGTCATGATGATTTTTTTGTGATTTTGCGCTTGGTAGCTAGCTGACACCAAAGATATGAGAGTGCCGGTGCTCTGCTATTTTTGTGTCTTGAAGTTCGGTGATGATGTGGTGTCTCCTTGAAGTTCCCTACAAGGAATGATGATGTCAGTTTGTGTATGACACATCAGATTTTTCATACGTAGGAATTAGTATAGTTTTCTATAAGCTATTCTCAAAAAAAAAAATGTCGCATAATTTATCCGATTTACTTTGTAAGGTGTGTATTGTGTTACATTTTTACTGCAACAAGCAAATAGGGCTATTAGAGCAGAGCTAGATCGCTCTGATGATGTGTTTTTCTTCACGTCTTTTGCCCATCACAGTCCTCTATATCTGTCAAGTTGACACTAATATTCTGCCCGCGTCTTCTTTGTGGCATCTATTTGTGATGATGTGGTCAAATATTCTGCATGCGTGTTCCTTGTGGGATCTTTTGGTGATGATGTGGTCGAAGTTGAAACTTTGTAAGATATTTCAACATAGGAATCAATATATGTTCCCTTGATCTGCTTTTCTTTGCTTCCGGCAGTATTTTTCGCCTTTCCTCAACAACATATTCGCCCTTTTTGACCTCTCATAATTTTTTGTCAAAATATTATTTAATTCGATTACTACTCGGCCATTACTATGAAATTTGGATTTACAAACGAGCGTGCTATCACTAGCACTTCTTCTTCTACCACCAGCCGCTCTACTCGAAAGCTTCGTAAGCGATCTCCAGCAGAGGGTGCAGAGGCCGCTCAAAGCGTCAGTCTCACCAAAGATCCGCAATCATGCGCATCAGCTCCACATCCTTCAAACTCTCCTATTGGTAAGTTTGATGTGTACAATGTTTCCTGGAAACATCTCATCATCGACAGCGCGATTCTTCGCGATATGGCCGAGTCTTCTATCGGGTATGCCATGGATTCTGATTTCGACGATCCGTTGTCGACGCTTCGTTCGTTGTTCGAGTCATGCTCCGAGCCTGAATTGATGTATGTTAGTGCTACGATCGGTATGGAAGCCATTCGCAACGACAAGGTGGCTCTTATCGATGAGATCATTAAGACCATGTCCACGAAGAAGCAGCTATCTTTCGGTTGTACCCAGCTGGAGTCTGGTAGCATCGTCTCTGTTTCGCCAAGCGAAAAAGTCGAAAAATGTGAGGTGAAATCGTGAGTGACGTCATAAAATATTTTTGTGATCATGCCCTTTTTATTTTCTCCGCGATTTTTTATTAACCTCAATTATCCTTTTTCTGACAGTGCCGATCGCAAGATGGCTGCCCCTCAAGTTCATTCTCGCACAACTCACTCCTCTGGTGAAGTTCCATCAACACCAACTAAGAGTGATGGTGATTTTGTCAACAATAAGGCGTCGTAAGTACTTCACTGTTTTTATACGTTCCTCTCATTTATTCTGCTTGTCCCGCTAAATGGTTCGCACCATATAATCTTGTGTGTCCTACAATATAAATATGTGCTCATGACAAATTTATTTCTCTTTTCGATTATGCATCGAAGTGATGGGTATGAGCCGTATTATCACGACGAGTTGACAAGCGGTCAATGGCTCCGGAAGACTCTTATTAGAAAGAGTGGCTCTAGTATTGGGAAGGAATACTACAAATTTATTGCACCGACCGGTCGCATTTTTAACAGCCTCAAAGCTGCAAAGGAGTTTGACGCGTCTATCAAAAATGTGTCTTCTCGTAAGCTAGCGTCTGCTGAGGATCTTCCAAAGGAAGAAGAGCCACATAGCCCTTCGCAATTGTTGGCGGATCAAGCCAAGGACGTCATAAAGTCGATTGCTATGGTTGTACAACCTCCAGTTTACAATGAAGTTGTGAATGTCAGCGTCGACGTCGATAACATAGCTTGTGATGATCTTGTGAAGAAACATGGCTTGTCCTTAATTACAACTGCGGGTAGAAACTATGAAACTAAGCCCGGTGACGAGACAATCGATCTGCGAAACACTACATCCATTCCGTATATGACGAGTTGCGTCTTGAATGATTCTACAAAAGCTAGTTGGCACGGTACTGAGGCACTTTTTGTAGATTTCATTCAAACGGTTCTTGATCAAGTCGACGACGATCATGATTACTTCAGTCAAGTGACACCAGTTCTCCGTCAGTTCCTTCTCGAGAGCAGCAATTCATATAAGAGGGAATTACACACAATCCAGTGGTATTACACCTTGTTTGACTCGTTTAGCCGTATGTTTGGCGTTGATATTGGGCTAATTCTTCCTCCTGACGGGCTAAAAGATTGTGAGGTGTCGAGATTAGTGCGTTTTCCATTCGGTGTAGAATCCCGCGATGCCTTTTCGCCCGTTATTGTGTACAGGCTGTTGCTCGATCGGACTAAGATTGAGAATCGCCTTGGTGATGGTGGTTGTATTGTTGCGGGTGTATCAGTGTTTGTGGTCCGTAATCGTGAATGTGAAGAGTCCTCTGAGGTAGCTTTACCTGCTGGAGATGATGTCAGGTCACGCAGCGGCTCTGATCGTTCAGACGAACCATTAGATTACAAACTTGAGATTTTCTCTCCTGATACAAAGCGCTTGAAATCGGATTCTGGCAATTTTAGGGGACCATCTCTGTTCGACCGTGTCGCCAATGGCAAATCAAGTTTCGGTGACCAATCGCATTCATCTAAAGAGGCTCTTCCAAATGAGATTGATATCAGTGACACCAAAATGTCGGCTCGAAGTTTGTTTACAACCCCCAACAATCGTCAATCTGCTAAAAGTTCGAAGGAAGACTCAGACATGATCGAGAAGTTACAGGCAGAGATTGAAATGTTGAAAGAGAAGAACAATGCGACTCAGAGCACAGCAACTGAGTTAATTTCGAAAGGTGAGTTACAAAAATATCAGGGAGATCAGACGAGCGAGGGTGATGAAGTGTCTTCTGGCGTTGTCTCTCGTGGTGGATGGGGGTGCTTAGTGTCTGGCGGTAAAGAAGCTATTTTGAAAGTTGCATCTCCAGTAAAGAAGCGGAAGAGCAGTCGAGTAGCCCTGCAAGTCAGTCCTCCAATCTTCAACAGGAAAACTGGCGGACAAAGCTGCTTCATAATCTTCATGGAAATGGGTGTAGATGCATGGTGGCTCAAGTCTGAAACCATGTCGTCTGTGTGCGAAACATTCTTCAAGCACGTTCACAAGCAGAACGAAGTTGCCAGTTGCTACGTTTTCAATGAAACCACTATTAAAGCTCTCGTCTTTGGTGGTGACAACAATATTGCAAAGAAGACTCGCAAAAGTGGGGCTACCTACCCGATCTACAAGATGTGTTGCATTATGAACTTCTCAGGAAAAGGCTTTCCAGTCGAAACGCACTTGACTAAGTTTGAATCCAACATCAAGAGCATGTTCTCCGATGCCACAGTCCCAGCGGTCATCGCTCTCGATGCGATGAAAGTATCTTCGTCCAATCTTTACAACGGCTTCTTCAACGGGGAATATCGTCAAGGATCCATGAAGACTGTCACTTACAAAGATGATGATGAGCTGTGTAAAGATATCAAAGCTGCATTGGAAGCTACCTTCAAAAATGGTTTTGGTACAAAGACGCTTAACCAACCGCTCAATAAGCATTTAACTGACTGGGGTATCAAGCAATACTTGACTGAAATTGGATACACCTCTTTCGATGACATCAAAGATTGCGACAGGAATAGCATCTATCGTGGTCGCGACTTCCCGATTTGGAGTGCTATTGAGGAGGACATTGTCAATTAGTGCATGATTGATGATTGAATTATGGCTTGGGAGTACAATCTATGCAATTGTGTGAAATATTGCTTTGTTAACATTCTAGAAACGAATTCTATACTGACATATTCTGTTTCCCTCCTACTTTTTTCATATAATCCAATCATCTGGCTGCATCGGACTAACTACCAGTGTCGTCTACTCCATCGGGTGAGCCATTAGCAGACATCTCGATTCCAGTTGTGACACCTGTAAAAGATACAACATCGTCCATTGCTAGTAGACAAGGTGAGTTTTTGTACTTGTACGAGTGTCACTGGTACGGTGTACGATTCTGAAAATAAATTTGTCCTCACGACAAAAATATTTTGAGGTCCGATACCCCACTTCATCGCTGATAATTTTGGTCTGATCTCAATGTTACTTCCAGGTCCAAATATATCGTTAAAACATATAATATTCTTCGTGACAACCTGGCTTCAAAAAGTCCTATGTGTCAAGAAAGTCCGAGACAAAGGCATACCTCTGAAGGAGATCAAGAAGCAAAGTATGGTTGCTGAACAAAATTTGATAGACGGTCAGCGCGAGACCAAGCTTCGTTTCATTCCGAAACATAAAACACAGGAACTTGATGACATAATCGTGTTAGTGACACTTAGCAACATAATGGACTTACAGAAACACTCCTTAGACAGTCCTGTTTGCCACACCATTTGCGACAGCTTGGTCAGTTCGGGTATATCATCCCTGGAGAGAAGTTCTTTGCCCGAGGCCAAGTCTTCATTCCGCGAGCAGGTCTCAACCGCTGTAAATGCCAATGTCAATCATTGTTTTGCGTTGCCGTTCAAGACGAACGACCAAAGACTCTTGTCAGCAGACAGGTTGTCTTCAGACCTATCGTCGAGGTTGTCGAATCTGGCTAATGGCCGTGACATTCCGTCGCTGTCGTCGTATTTTGAGAACTCTCTTAGAGACAACATTAAGAGGAACGCTGTGGTAGTACACGGTATGGATTTTGCAACACTCGAGCCGGAAGAGTGTTTAAATGATGCGGTTCTCAATTTTTGGTTCAAATGGGTGACTACACCAAGGTGTCCAGAGGACAAAACGTCTTCAGTACACATTTGCTCAACATTCCTTCTTTCGAGCGTATTGAACGATGGATACAATGAGAGATACCAAAAGTGGCTAAAGAATGTCAACATCTTTGACAAATCGATGGTATTGTTTCCGGTGCATCTAGCTCATCATTGGAGTTTGATAGTGGTGCTGAATCCGAAGCTCATAAATCAGACTAAAAGACGATGGAACGATTCAATGTACACAGGAGATGTATTTGCCATGATCCATCTGGATTGTCTCGGGCGCGGAACGGTGCATAATAAGCAACATCTTGCAAGAGCCGTTCGAGGCATACTCAACAAGGAATGGGATAAGTACAACAACAATGCTCTGGACAAAACAAACCGGCCTTTCAGTCATCGGCACGAGTCATGTAAATTATATTCTCCCAAAGGTGAGTCGTACGCGTAGTATGTATTATTTTATCCTGTCATACACTACTGATGACAAACTCACAAGAATACTACCTTCCATCAGTTCTCGTGCAGACCAACAGCTATGATTGTGGTGTACATGTCTGTCGTTACGTTGTGAACCTAGTGCGGATGGTGAACGATGCAGAGGTGAAAATGCCTAACGTGAAAATGACGGATGTGATGGACAATTTCTCCACCAGCATTAGTGGTCACGAGTTGTTTGGCTATACTGAATCCGACATTAGTAGGATGCGGACTGAAATATACAACGTTATGGCCCATACTATGAAGTCCTATCAACACCACCGCATACATGAACCTAGGTCTGATCATGATCCAGTCAGTGATAGCGAAGAAGACGAAGAAGAGGTGGAAATTCTTGACAGACAGACTTCGGAAGACACTGACGTAGTAATGTCAGATGCAGAGATCATTGAGGATGCGTCGTATCAATTTCAATCGGACCAAGATGACCATCTCTCCGTCGATACAGAAGGTAAGTGCTCTTTGTCTAAAGCAAAATAGTACTTATATACTTCAACAAAATAAATTTGACATCTGTACAAAATTATTTTACAACCTTCAATATCAGGTGACATCGAACAAGTTCGAATGAGCTCCGACGAGAATTACAATTACATTCACGTCGATTGTAACTTGGACTGCGACGATGAAGTTCAGCCAGCATCCAGTGACTTGAATACATTCGTTCAGATGGGTGACATCATAGAATACAGGAGCTCAAAGAATGATGTACCAAGGAAGGGCGTAATTGTCGCCATTGGTGAGCCTACATCAGAAGAGATAATTCAAATATCTGACGGCACGTGGCTCATGAGAAAGGTCCACCATGTGAAGCGGTTGGAAATCGTTCGACCATTAGAAGACAAGAGGTTGGTGAATCCTTCGCCGAAGTGGAAGGGTCTCGACAAAGTGGTTGTCATTCCTCCGTACGAAACCGTCGATGAAAATGACAGTGATTGCGCCTCATTAAAATCGGAAGTGACAGAAGAATTTGAATTCGACGAATCAGCATCTAGCAAGGAAGAAAAGATTCCCATGCACACGTCGAGGTCAGAAAAGAATTACAGACAAAGAACATCGAGTGGAGTGACTGGGCATGACCACTGGTCAAAATCACGACGAGTTAAGAGCGGTGTAGCATATCTAGACCAGAGGCGCGACACAAGAAAGTACATTAGCTGGGCCAATGCAGGGAACGATTACGAGAAGGCGAGGTCAGTCATAAACCAGTTATACTTGGATTCCCTATGTTACGGTATTGTGGATAAATTCTACGAGAAGAAGCCGTATGATGCTCCGACCTTCAGAGAGTACCAAGAGAGGGTCACAGTAATGAAAAAAATGTTGGATTATCGAGCGAGGAATGAATTCAAGAAACTGAACATCACGCTTGACGTAACATTCATGGACAATCCTCGCCTCGGTGAGCGTGGCAGGTCGAACGAGACAAACCGAGCCAGACAAACTATAGAGGAGATGTTGAAATTCGAGCATAAGATGAGAACACTGGACCTACAAACCTGCAGTGTTTGCCTGGAGAACAAGTTGGTATTTAAGGAAAGGAGTGTATGCGAAACATGCAAGAAAAAGAATCACTCAGAATCCTACTTTCTGGAGAACAACCTTCATCCAGTCTGGTACGAACGAGACAGCGAAGGATGCATCAAGATGGGCGAAGACGGCAAACAAGTCGTGAGGTACGACGTACCGGGCGAGCTGAAAGACCTGACAATGGCAGAAAAACTGCTGATACGACGGTGTTCGCCATTCATACCATCGATGCACATCAAGGACGGTATCTATGGTATCAACGGCCATTGCGTTTGCTTTCCACAGGATATCGAAACTATGTGCACAGAACTGCCTCAAACCCAATCGAACATGGTCATTTTTATCCGCCACATGAACGATCATCACGAGGGCATTCAGAAAAGTCGTCATTACAAAGTGAGAAAGGAGAAGGTCCTAACAGCTCTGCGGTGGCTCAAGATTCACCATCGCGGCTACCACGACATTACAATTTTGGAGTCAAATCTTGATTGGATAAAGAACGGTTCCATCTACGATGTGGCAGAGACACACACTCTGAAAACGAAGCGAAGCAGAAGGGATGTTGTCGCAAATGCAACTGAAACGCTGTCGGGCAACCAATGTGATACAGAAGCTAACGACGATGACGTTGAAGTCCAGACAATTCACCCGAACTACAAAAGTGATGTGCCCAACGCCACCCAAACGAAAGTCATCAAAGATTTCGTAAACATAGCGAAACAGACAGGACAGAAGGATAAGATTCTCAACTTCCCTCCGATCGATCACAGCAAGCCATTGAAGTGAGTGAAAAATTCTTCTCAGTGCTATGTTTGTTCATCTCAATATGCCATGTATTCTTTGGACTGACCATTAATGTTATCCAAATATTGCTTCTACGTCTACAAGTGAGTTCGACGCAATGGAACAAGTTTTCGTGAATGCATATCCGTGTCTTTTCCCAGGCGGTATTGGTGACGTGTATGACCCAATACGAGGAAAGGTGAAAGACATCCATAGCTGGGCAACGCATATGTTACGGTTCAAAGATGGAAGGTTCATCAACGATCAAATGTTTTGCTTGTATGTCTTCAACATGCTGCAAAGACACACTAACAACACGCAGGGGAACTTCTTCTACAAGGACAAGAACTTCCTTGGTGCTAGCGTGAGAATGCCTCCGACGGTGGAAGAGTTACAACAACAGTTTGCGGCAGGAGACATGAAGTATTTGAACAAGTTGCGCTACCTCGCAAAGGGCATAAGAGGATCAGACAGTTTCTGGCGAGGAAAGACGGAAGAGTTGGAAGCGTGGATAGACTTCCACATATCCTGTGGACACGGTCCTCCCACCCACTTCACAACGCTGTCATGTGCGGAGAATTGGTGGCCAGATCTGCGAAGACTAATGATCAAGCTCGAGAAACAAGCTGGTAATATCGAGCATGCCAAACTGCTAGCAAAGAAGGACTTCGTAGCAATGACCAAATCTGTCAAACGATTTACGTTGTACGTCAATGATTTCTTCATGAAGAGGTCGAGGGTGTTTCTCGACACGGTGGTGAAAAACGCTCTTGGTATTGAGCACTACTGGGCCAGGGTCGAGTTCGCACCAGGGAGGGGTCAGATTCATTTACACTTACTGGGAATTGCTAGGGACAAGTCTTATTTGTATGATTTCTATAGGGCTAAGTCGGAGGAGGAGAAGGTTAAGGTTATGGAGAAGTACGCCACTGGTGTGTTGGACATGACAGCCGACATTCGCGTAAATGAAGACCACGTTTCGGACAGGTCGCCCGACTCGATCAATCCACTAATGCACCGGTTTTGTGAATGCCCTGATAAAGGAGAGGACGTTCGAATGTTATGTCAAGAATGCATGGTTCACAAATGCAATAATTACTGCCTTGGTGACAACAGAAAGCATGAGCCACGAGAGTGTAGGTTTGATCATGGCAAAGAGTCCGAGTACGGCAAAGGTGACACACCCGGAAAGCCGCTCTGCAACATGTCGGTCATTGTCACTGATCGTAGAGGCTTAGAACATTTCAGATTACCGCGAACGCAATCTCGTAAGGCTGTCCAGCACAGCAAGACGCTATTGCAATGCTGGAGGGGCAATGTCGATATCCAGCTATTGATTTACAGGTCGCACCCCGACAAGCCGGATGTTACTGAGATAGAGAGTGTTTGCAGGTATGTCATAGCATACGCAAGCAAGAAGAATCACACGTCAAAGCAGGAAAAGGAAGCTGTGCAAAACATCGTTCAGAGGTGAGATCTATACTTTTTTTGCTTGGTAACATTTCCATCGGCAAAATAAATTTGTCTTCTCTACATTTTTATTTTATGCCATATTACTGAATTTTGGATTCCAAACCATCAAATCGTGATCAAATGGCATAGCAAAAGCTCCGCCGACATCAATGGTGTCCAAACCTTGGTCAAGATGTCCCTAAACATGATGACAAGCAAGAGGCTCATCAGCATTCAAGAGGCTGTGCACGAGATAGATCGACTGAGTTTAACGCTGTGTTCGGATGTTATCACCTACGTTTCGATACAAAACTGTCTGAAACTGCGAAAATCCTCCGACCCAAAGCCAAAAGATCTAGTGTATTGCTACGCAACACGTGATGAAAAACACAACAGATTATCATTGGACGAGTATTTCTATAAGGTTTGGTGCAAGAAAAACTTCATGATCGACCCTGATAGCGATCGGGAATGTAACAGGATCCTACTCCCAAGAGGTCTCAACTGCAGACCACGATACCCTATCGACTTCGATTACGCACGAGGGATGTTAATCATGCACAAACCGTGGAGTTTCAAGAATCCATTATGTACCAGAGACAAACAACGGACAATTGACACTTTCAAACAAATGCTCGACACTAGAGTTGTCCCTACAAATGTTGTGACCGAATATGAGCGAGCTGTAAGGTATGCTCACGAGAAGAGAATTGAGGTAGTGGCGAAGCAGGGCACTATTCAGGCAGATGTCAACATAGACGATCTCGATCCAGAAGACGCGGAACAATTCCTGAACTGGTTCCATTCCAGCCAGTTAACTGACATGAGGACCAACCCGATCCTTGCGGAAAACATGACAGTGGACATAGGATTGAACCACGATTGGTCGGCGGGCTTCTTCCAGGGAGAAAGGGACATAACAATGCCTGGGGAGGAGTACACGATCATGATTAGGGATCATGCTACCAAGGTACTTAATGATGAGAATGATCCAACTGATATTCCCACAAAATCAGATGGTACAAAGTATGACATCGACGACCTATCCGACGAACAACGAATGATAGTGCTCGCGACGGTCGATACAGTTGTCAAGTTCCTAGAGAACGACGAAGACTACAAGCCACTGCGAGCCACCATTACTGGCATGGGCGGATGTGGGAAGTCACATGTCATAAGCACTATCATATCCATCATAAGAGAAATGACCGACGTGAACAACACAGTCCAAGTTGCCGCACCGTCTGGCAGTGCTGCTTATAATGTCAAGGGCTGCACGCTGCATTCCCTTCTTGGTATTAACGTGCAGGTGCCATGGGCATCTTTGAATGTTGAAAGGAAGAAAGAGCTTCAAAAGAAGCTCAAGGAACTTCTTGTCTTGATGGTCGACGAGAGAAGCATGATGAACTCACACGTGACATATGGAGCTGAAGAGCACGTTCGAGAATGCGCATTTTACGGTCACAATAACACGGAGCGGTGGGGTGGTGTTCCTGTTGTACTGTTGTTCGGTGACGATTTCCAATTGCCCCCAACGGACAAGAATGGAGCCATAAGCGGATATGACAAGTATCACAATAATCAGAGACCCCAATCAATGACTGCAAGAAGCAAGAACAACCAGGTATGCGAGTACGAAGGTTGTTACATTCTTACTGTCATGATGGTAGATAATGTGTTCAAATTGACTCGAAACTTCAGGACACAAGACAAGGACGACTGCGAATTGATGAACAGAATGAGAGTGGGCGATCAAACAAAGGAGGACGCACGTCGTTTGATCAACTTGCATTTAAGCTACTATTCCTCCAAGTTCAGAGACACTATCGAGGACGATCCAAAAACATTGCATGCCTACGCAAAACGGGAGGAAATGAATAAGCAAAATGTCAAAATGCTCGTAAAAACACAGAAACGGCTGTCAGTACCGGTAGCACGGCTCAGATGCCAATTCAAGAGCAACATGGTTGGCAATCCCACTGTGTACCAGTCGCATTTCTTCGGCAAAAAGATGTTGTACACTTTAGACGTTTCCGTTGGTGTGCACGTGTGCCTGGAGACAGCGAACATTGATCCGAACTCTGGCCTGTACGTTGGAGCGATTGGGAAGGTGATTGACATCGTTTATGACGAGCAGCACTCCGTAGGACCAAACACAAATGGTGTTGAATCCCTCCCAAAGTATATAGTCGTTGATTTCCCATACTTCAAACCGCGGCAAGGCATTGAACCCTGGGACAAAAAGAATCCAACGGTGAGTGAATGTAGAAATGTATTCTTGAATTCGAAATATAGCATGGCACTGATCAATCATCCCTCGTTACACAAATTTGCAATCACTACACTCCACCACTCCACTCAGCACGTGCCAATACCACCCTACACTCACATCTGCAACAAGGGATGCTGTACCGCCACGTTCATGCCCCTGCAAATTGCATTCGCAATCACAATACACCGCTGCCAGGGCATGGAGGCCGGGTTCGGCAAGGACGATCGATGGAATCGCATGGTGATAGATCCGTCAGATGAGCTCTGGGAGAGAAGCCAGTGCCTTGGGACAGGATACGTTGCTACCAGCAGGGGCAAAACACTTGGTTCCAAAAATGTTATGCACCCGACGGATAGTGCCATTTATTGGACAGGGCCGAGCGTGTCTGTAGAACGGTTACACAATTGCAAGACGAACCAAGATGGCCAACTCTGCAAACTCTTCAAGAAGCGAGACAAATGGGTCAAGTACCTTGACGGCAAGGCAGAAGAAACCAAGACAAGATACAACAAAAGAAAGCTCGACGAAATGACGAAAACGACTTACCAAAAGGCAGTGAGTGGTACTTTAATAAAGAATAGAGAGGACCTGACAAACCGCATCACCGAAATCATTACCAACCCAAACAAAAAATGGAAAGAAGCGAAGAAAGAATACCAATTGCCACGCGATTATTTTGCCTAGTGGACGATACAATGCAATATTCACAACTTGCATGGAAAATAAATTTGTCTTGAAGACAAAATTATTTTCAATCGACATGACAAATTAACGACAATCAATAAAGGTAACAACAAAGGGAGAATATTTCTCGTGATGAAGAAACATGTCACCTATAATGACATTGTACCTGTATTACTTTCTGCGAATGACGGTATCCTCAACAGATATAGCTAATCAGTTTCTGTAAAAAGTGCCTTTAAGCCAGGTACTTCTCGCTTTCTACGTAGGAACAAGTACAAATCCTACGACGGTATGGGTCTACAGAGCCTCTACGTGTCCCACAGGTAAACTTTCTCACTAAGTAGCTACTATACTGATTCCACCGTTAATCCTGTAGAAAAATTTTGGATGAATTTGGATGAATTTGCGACCATAAGGGGTTGGGCACCTCCCGGCCCCGTTATCGACACTTCACTGCGCTTGTTTCGACCCGGGGCCCCGAGGGCCGATCAGCGTCAGGATAC
>Ga0213863_10001295_pt1 | contig 18276 bp, 12 predicted proteins | sample PICome_8_FD_160128 | JGI IMG/M metagenome (GOLD analysis project Ga0213863, IMG submission 160128) | Coastal seawater microbial communities near Pivers Island, North Carolina, United States - PICO497 | ecosystem: Environmental > Aquatic > Marine > Coastal | place: USA: North Carolina... | reverse complement strand
GAGTCCAGTTTGAGAGTTCGGGAAGCACTCAGGAGCAAAGTGGTGGAGCGCTTCGATTACGATCTCAAGATGACCAAAATCGAATTGGAATTGCTCCGTAAGGAAGTCACGGGCATCGCAGCCGAGATTAAGGATCTTGAAACCAATCGCGATCAGCGCATTGCAGAGGAGCTGGAAGAAATCTTTGAGGACCAAGGCGAGGACGACTGATCAAAGGAAGACGAGGCATCGAATTCAATGGTAAGTGGACCATCGCCGCTCGGATCACGGTCTGTCAGCGCGAACAATTAGCGGAGATTTTCTCCCACACCCCTTAGGAAAGAGCATTTTTTATGAAGAGCACAACCACCCTGATGTCTAAATCGTTGCGCGATCCCATCGCGGACCTACCTGTCAAAAGGCAGCCGGATCACTCGCCGCGTCCCGCTGGTCTAACCCAGCGCGCGAAGGCCAATGGGCGAGAGCGGATCCGGCACCTCGAAGAAGAACGTCGTTCCTCCGAGTTAAGGCCTCCGTTTAGCGCGCCATGTAGCAGATCACGGCTTCGCTTACTGGAAGCCATTCTGATAGGGTGCCTCTCATTCTCGGTATCTCAGGTGTATGCCTTGAACATTGCTTGCCCAGGCGATGCGTCCGTCATCGAGAAGCAGGCGGCGAAAGAAGTGAGACGGTACCTCTTCCTTCGCACCGGAAAAGCACCTGAGCTGAAAGCGGCAGACAAGGTCGCCAGCCTGCCCGCCGGCGATGTCATTGTGGTGGCCGCCAACTCGAGACCGATCATCACCGAGCTGAAGGCTGAATACGGAGGTGTCGATGCTCCCAGTTCGGATAATCGGTTAGGCTATCTCATCAAGTCTGTGGCCAAGGACCAAAGAAACATCTTGGTTATCACGGGTGCGGATACCTACACCACGTTGACGGCCGCCTACCGCTTTGCTGAACTGCTAGGGTGCCACTTCAATTTGGCGGGCGATGTGATTCCGGATAAGAAGCTAAGCTACCCCATACCCATCAGTGGATACGATGAGAAGGCGCAACCTTGGTTTGAACTGCGTGGATGTCTTCCTTTCCATAACTTTACAGCGGGTCCCGATTTGTGGAACACGGCGGACTACAAGTCCTTCATCGGTCAGCAGGCCAAGATGGGCTTCAACTTCTTCGGGTTGCATCATTACTTCAGGGGTGGTCCCGGCTCCCAAGAAGGCCCTGAGCCTCATTTGTGGATTGGGCACAAAGAGGATGTCAATCCTGACGGAACCATCAAGCCTGAGGCTGCGTATAAGGCCTATTGGGCCAGTTCCTTTCGTAGGGGCGCCACTGCCCCCCCGAAGGGCGATGTGCCTAGGCGGGAAGGCGAAGAACTCGAACCGATTTGGGGTGAGCAGCCTGTTAGGATCGCGGAGTTTACCAATGGAACCGATCAGCTGTTTGCCCATGACCACTTTGGGTCAGAGGCCATTGGAACCAAGGAGCCCACGACTCCCGAAGAGATGGCAGCCGTCTTCAACAAGGTGGGAACTCTGTTAGATGAGGCCTTCACCCATGCCAAGCAGCTGGGCGTCAAGACCGCACTGGGCCACGAGGCGCCCCTGGTGTTTGAGGCTGGCAATCGTTCTAGAAATGAGGAAGGGGATGAAGCGCACATCATCACGCGTGACTGGATTCGGACATGCCCTCCCTCTGTCCGAGACAGGATGAGAGATGCCCACGGGTTCACGATTCCCACATCCAGAGGAGCTGACAACGAAGCCTTCGCCAAGGCGTTGTATGAGGGAATCTTCACAAGGATCAGTCGAACCCATCCGTTAGACTACTACTGGGTGTGGACGTACGAATGTTGGGCCTACAACACCCATGACCCATCCCCGCAGCAGCGCGAAGCCGTTGCCGATGACTATCGATACTGCAACGAAGTGATGAGAGCGATGAATGTCCCCTTCAAGATGGCGACCTTCGGGTGGAAAGTTGGAAGCCTCGACGCCGGTCGCGCCTTGGAGTTTGATGATGACCTGCCAAAGGATATCGCTTTGGGCACCTTGTGGGATCGCGCCGAGGGCCTTGATCAAGTCATCGAGGCAGGCCGCAAAGGATGGTCATCGGTTTGGTATGAAGAAGACAATAGGCTCATTCAGCCCCAATTAAGGGCAACAGGCGTCTTCTCCGAAGTGGCGGCAGGACTGCATCAGGGTGGTGTTCAGGCACTGATCGCCAAGCACTGGCGCATGAACTCGATCGCGCCGTCATCGGCAGCGCATGCTCAACTGAGCTGGGACAACAGGGTTTCGGTAGCCGATCCCATGCCGGGCATTGCTGATGGCCTCCGTAAGTATCCTGATTTCGATCCATTCACTCCGCACGACAAGCAAGATCCTGACTTTGTTAGGATGATCACCACATTCTACCAGGACTGGGCCAAGGCCAACTTCGGCCCCGAACGGTCGGAAGCGATTGGGGCTTTGCTAGCCAAGGCCGACCGACTTGGAGAACCACAGCGGGTCAACGAAGAATTCCCAAAGGGCGCTATCCCGAGATCATCGAGATCTCTGCCAAGCGCCATCATGGAGGTATGGCCAGAGGATGGCGATATTGCCTCTCCAACCGATCCTAAGTTCCTCGATGCCATGCATGTGTATACTGAATTCTGCAAGCACAAGGATGCGATCGTTGGCGCTGGAAACAAGGATCGCTACATGTACTGGTACCATTTCTTCAAGGGCCAGATCGAGTTGTGCAAGTTGGCCATCGTTCGTTCCGAGTATGCGGATGAAGATCATCGTCTCCCCAGTGTGAAGGAGAAGATCATGGAAACCTGGGACAGATTCATGAGCCATGAAATCCAGCGCATCAGAAACGAATCCGAACTCGCAGTGATTGCCCAGTTGCAAAGGAGCACCTGGGACGCTGTCTTCCGAAACGATCTAGGAATCCGGGACATCAGTTGCAAGTACGAGGGAGAACGTTCTGTGAGGGCGATGCCCGAGATCTCTCAGGTGCATGAGAACGAAACGTTTGAGCAAAAGGTGCTCTTTATCGGCAATGGAACGATCGCGAATCCAGCGATCCATTATCGCAAGATGGGCTCAACCGACAGTTTCCAAACCCTCGCCCTGATCCCTGAGGGCAAGCGCGTGATGAAAGCAAGGATCCCTTACCCTGGGCATGACTTTGAATATTTCATCCAAGGTTCTGTTGGTGGTGACACCGTGACGTATCCTGTCACAGGCGGTAGCGGCACCGGTAATATCAACAAGACGGTGATCACGGTGGAGAAAGTCGCGAAGTAGGATGGATTGCCTAATCCGTCCGTTGGATCGGGAATTCCGTCAGGGGATGATCAATCCATGGCCATGAACCGCACGCAGACCGGATTGGCCACCTGAATACTGATGTCAGTTGGGGTCAGCGCGCCTGTGTCCTGGTCGATCTTGAAGACAATCACATTGCCGCCGGATTGGTTCGCCACCAGCATGTAGTTGCCAGTCGGCTCGATGGCGAAATTGCGAGGCGTCTTGATCCCCGTTCCCTGATGACCGACGGCTGTCAGCGTGCCGTCTTTCGAGTTGAGCGCAAAGACGGCGATGGAGTTGTAGGGATTGCGATTCGAAACATAGACGAACTTGCCGGATGGATGAACGACCGTTTCAGCCGTGCTGCCGCCTTTGCGTTCGACGTCTTTCGGCAAGGTTGAGAGCACCTGCCTTTGCTTCAGGACACCGCTATCGCTGTCATAGTCACAGGCGATCAGGGTCAGATTACTCTCCCCATTGATGAAGGCCATCTTGCCGTCTTTGCTCCAGGCAAAGTGGCGTGGTCCGGTACCTTTCGGCGTATCGAAGGCCCCGTGCGGTTTGAGGAGGCCCTTGGCGTGATCAAAACGGTAGATGACGACCTGGTCGAGCCCGAGATCACAGCAGAGGGCGAACTTGTTATTCGGGTCGACGTGAATGGCATGCCCGTGAATCCTCTTTCCTTGGTGTTGCTGAAAGGAGGTGGCTGCTCCCAGTTTGCCATCAGATCCGATAGGTAGACTGATGCAGCTTCCGCCGGAGTAGTTGGCGGCGAGGACGTTCTTTCCGGTTGGGTCCACCACCAGATGGCAGGGCGCGCCTCCCTGGGAAGGCTGCGAGTTGAGAAAGGTCAAGGTTCCCGTCTTCGTATCGATAGCGAAGGAGCTGATCGAGGCCTTGTCTTCATTGACCGCGTAGAGAAAGGGTTTGTTCGGGTGAAAGGCGAGGAAAGACGGATCGCTGGCTTCCACGGCCAGGGTCGGTGGCGTGAGGGACCCGTCCGCGAGGTTCAGTTCGCATTGGTAGATGCCCTTGCTGTCTCCCTTGCTGTAGGTGCCGAGGTAGACACGAAACTTATCCTGGGCCGGAGCTGATGCAGCCAGGGTCGCGAGAAGAAAGGCGGCAAGAAAAGACCGATTGTTCATGGATTCGGTTTACCCGAATCGGTCGATGAAACCAAGCCAAACAGTTCCTTGCGCGCCTTGCCCTTTTTGTCCAATCCAAAGGGACGACCACTTGTAGAGTTCTCCTCAAAGCCGGGATCGCTGCCGGGGCGCCAAGCGATGGAAGCGTTGAAATCCGTGACATCCAAGACACTCTCGTCAGCATGCTTCCCGTCTTTGGTGGTCGATCCGTAGATTTGACCGGCTTTCACCCCGGCGCCTGCCATTAAACAGGTGAAACCGTCGGGGTGATGATTAATGCCTTTGTTAGTATTTCCGTCAGGCTTCCGGCCGAACTCGGTCGATACCACAACCAAGGTGGAATCCAACAAGCCTTTCTAACTCAGGTGCGCCAGCAGGGAAGACAAGCCGCTATCAAGCTTATTGGCGTTGGTTAAAGACTGTCATAAATGCTATTGTGGCAATCCCATCCGCCCAGATTCACTTTTACGAAACGCACTCCGTACTCTATCAGTTGAACAGGGACCCGAAGGAAATGAACAATCTTGACTATCATAAATCTAAGACCACTTGCCCTAATGGCATGCGCCATCTCTTGCAGCAGGATCTCGAGGTTATTGACCGTCCTTTTGGAGAGTTCGTTCGTTGTTGGCAAACGGTTTGGTTGATGCGCGTCACTACGGTGCGGTATGGTGGTGTCCTATGCGACTCATGCTTCCCGTCCTATTCCTTGTCCTGGCTTCCTTTGCTAGGGCTGAAGACCTCAAGGTCATGACCTACAACATTTGGAACGGGGCCGACGAAGAGAAGCACGGACGCCTTGCTTCGTGGCTCCAAAAGCAAGATCCTGATGTCCTCGCCCTTCAGGAACTGGTTGGCTTCAGCAAGGAAAAACTCGCCACGTTCGGGAAGTCTTGGGATCACCCTCACACCCTGATCCTCAAAGAAGAGGGCTATGCGGTGGGGCTCACCGCGAAGAAGCCCATCACCTTGGTTGGTCGCTATCGGGAGGGACTCTGGCATGGGGCGCTTCATGCAACGGTCGACAAGATCCACTACCTGGTGGTGCATCAGTGCCCAGGGGACTACAAGGTTCGGCTACGAGAATCCAAGATTCTCACAGAGGTCATCGGCAAATTGATCGCCGATAAGCAGCACGTCATTGTCCTCGGCGATTTCAACGCGCACACCCCTGCGGATAGTGCATTCCTCGACAAGCAATCGGATCTGATCAAACGGCGCAAAGCGTCGTCATTCCTGAAGGATGGCAAATGGGACTACCAAACCATGACCCACTACCTCGATCTCAAGTTGGTGGATCTCAATCTCAAGCATGCTCCCAAGAAGAACATCCACCTCGGCACTTTCCCGTCGCGCGCGCTCAGTCACGCCCGTTCGGAATCTGAACGCCAGAAATTCGCCGAACGGATTGATTTCATCCTGGCGTCCCCGGATCTCGCCAAACGGTCGACCAGCTCCAAGACGCATCACGACGAGATCTTGAACAAGATCTCTGACCACTACCCCATTTCCGCTTCTTTTCAGTTGGGTAGATGATCATCGTGCGCCTCCATCGGCTCTTCACTCAGCAAGCACGAGGTGGTGACAATGCGGGGGGTGTGGCGCGAGCAAGCCTTCAATGACGTTCTTGATAGAAGGTGATGCGGTCGGCGGCTACGGTGTATAGGTCTTGCGCGGATCTAGGAATGTAGCCGAGTTCGAAGGGGCGATCTTACCATCTAACGTCTAGCTGAATGTTGCTCGCGTCATCGAGGATGGGGCCGTCGTTGCCTCCGGCACTCCATGGGTTCAGGAGTTTTGCTAGGGTGCAGCAGTCCTCGGCCTTGGAGCCATGGCTTTCCAAGGCGAGGAACTCTTGCAGATGACTGCGGGTGGGCATGTCTTCCGAGTGAAAGCAGGTGAAGGCGTGTTGGAAGAGCATTTCTTTGAGATCGGGATTCTTGAGCGTCTGACGCGATGCCATCGTCGTCCGCGCCGGCAGAAGATGTGTCGCCCTCCGGGCTAGATATTAGGCTTTTGTTATGTGTCTCTCAAACTAGCGCTTTACTACTTTCAGGAGACTCATCCCTTCCTCTCTGGCCAGGTCTACCGAACTGAAGACCGCTGTGTTTGCGGTGATGGTTCCAGGGCAGGCATCAGGAGGAATAACGTGGTTTCATGGATTGATGTTGAGTTTGGCGAAGTGGATGTGGGTGCGCGGTCGGTCGGCTGTGCCGCTGTCCCAGACGCAGCGGAATTCGCCGGGTGAGACTTCGGTGAGGGTGGGATAGGAGTTCTTCATGTCGGCGTGGAAGAAGGTCTTTTCCTCGCTCCAGTTGCCGCCGGGGGGCTTGACCTTGTAGCGAAGCGAGGTGCGGCCGCCGTTCGGAAAGCCGGGCGCCTTGTTGCGCTGCGCGGGGCCGTCGTTGTAGACGTAAAGGTGTCCTCCGTTGCTGGTATGGGAAAAGAATCCTTTGGCCTTGGCGTTGTGCAGTTCGGGTTCGGATTGGGCGTTGCTCCAGGAGCTGCCGCCGTCTTTGCTCACACTGGACCAGGCACGCGGCGGATCAGTGGTCTTGCTAGTGTCGTCGTAGTCGGCGGTGCGCATGACGATCTTGAGTTCGCCTTCGCGGTCGCCGAAGCCGATGTTGCCTTCGTGTAGGAAGACTCGGGGACTGACGGGTTGGGGGATGTAGGCTTCGAGTTTCCATTCCATCAGACTCGTGCTGCTGAGAATGAAGTGGTCACGCGAACCGCGTGGATCAGAGGCCAGGGTGTTGCGGTGCGCGGGCAGGAGATAGCGTTTCTTACCGTTGATCTCTGTTTCAATGATGCCGGCGTTGAGGATCAGCGGCCCGGTGTAATGCATGGCCATCTCGACCGGCGTCCAGGATCGTCCCCAATCCGCGCTGAACGCGCCGACGAGATGGGATTCCTCACTGTTGCGCTGCGCGATCGAACAACGCATGGCGTAACACCAAACTACGTTCTGGTCCGGCGCGCGATAGAGCACGGGATTGGCGTAGGCAAACTGGATCCCGTTCTTTCGCACGGTGTGGTCGAACACGGGCACAGGCTCCTCCCAGGTGTCACCGTCGTTCTTTGAGATGGTGACAAAGATGTCGCCCATGTCCTTCTTGCCATTACGCATGGCGCCATAGGCGACGATGAGATGCTTCTGTTTGTCGCCCTGGATAATGAACGGCTGCCAGATGCGCCACGCTTGAGGGTGGTGTTCGACGCGCCGGATCACGCGGATGTCCGTGACGTCGCCTTCGTGATCTGCGGCACTTGTCAGGACCACGCCGAAGGTCAACACGAATGAGGCGAGGATGAGGCGAGGATGATGCGTCTCATTTTGAGTTCTGCTCTTTGGTTTTCTGATCTCTCTGAGTCCAGCTATAGGTCTCTTTGTGGAAATGGTAGGCCTTTTTGGTGGGAACGGCGTCCGCGTAGCTGGGGGGAAGCCAGGCCTTCAGTTCGTTCGCTTTTCCCGGGAATCTGCCAATGAGGTTATACCATTCTTCTGGATCGCTCTGCAGGTTGTAGAGTTCTTCACCGGCACGGCCTTTGTCGTAGTGAATGTAACGACAATGATCGGTGCGAATCGCTCTGTTTCCGGAGAGGAAGTCAATGATGGCCGGGCGCTCCCAGGGCATGTCCGGTTCTTGCAGTAAGGGTGTGATATCGGCGCCGTCCAGTCCGGCTGGCACGGGAAGGTCGCAAAGCCGAACCAACGTGGGGTAGAGGCAGGTAAGATCGACCGGTCGGCTGCTCCGACTGCCGGGCGTCGTCATGCCAGGAACCGCCATGATGAATGGCACGTGGGTGGAGCGTTCCCAAAGGGTGTTCTTGGCAAAGTGGTCCTTCTCGCCAAAGGCGTAACCGTGATCCGACAAGAGAACGATGATCGTGTTGTTGTGGTAGGCGCTCTTGTCGAAGGCATCCATGAGAATTCCGATCAGCGCATCCGCGTGGGCAATGCCCGCCAGGTAGGATTGCAGGCACCGGCGCAAGTCGTCGTGTTGTTCGATCATTCGCAAGTCCTTCCGGCGGTGGGCGGCCATTTCCTGACCGCCGGGAGGAATGTCATCGAGGTCTCCCGGCTTGTTGATTGGCAGTTCCACGTTTTCGAGAGGAAGTTTGTCGAAATACTTTTTGGGCGCGTAGAAAGGGAGGTGAGGTTGAAAGAGACCCACTGCGAGAAAGAACGGTTTCTCCTGTTCACGGGCCAGGAATTCCGAGGCCCATCGAACGGTGTGTCCGTCGCCCATCTCCATGTCATCCACCTCCATCGGCCCCCAATCAAGGGAATCGTTAGGGTGCCGGGGCATCTTGTCGGTAAAGAATCGGCGGTCTTCTCCCCGGTCCTTGAAGTAGTCGACCACGAGGTCCTGATCCGTGATGAGGTCGAAATAGTCGTCCCATTGATCGGGCGGATTAAAGCCGTCGGTGTGGTGGTGCACCTTGCCCCCACCGGCCACGTGGTAGCCGTGATTTTTGAAATACTGCGGTAGGGTCACGAGGTCCGGATAAGCCGGCCGCCACCAGTGACTGTTGCTGTAGAGACCCGTGGTGGAGGCGCGTCGGCCCGTGAGGATTGCCGCCCGGCTCGGAGCGCACTTGGGGCTGGGAGCATGTGCGTTGGTAAACAGGAGCCCTCGCTCAGCCAGTGCGTCAATATTTGTCGTCGGGACGCGGTCCGATCCTAGACATCCGACCCAGTCGTTCATGTCATCCACGATGATCATGAGGACGTTGGGTTTTTGCGCCGCGCCGGATGCTTGGACGCTGAAGAAACAAAGGACCGCGACTAGGAATGTGTGGCAATAGCTCATTGCGAACTCTTCATCTCTAGCTTTACGTTAGTATTGCAGTTGGATTGGGCTCGCCTTGTTGTAAGAAACGGTGGCGAAGTGAGCTCGCAGAAATCACTTCAGGGCGTATCCCCATTTCGAGTCGCCGTATCGTTCGGCTCGTTGGAGCGCGGCAGGGTCTGAACCGCAGGCAAGAATTCCCCGGCCAACAATCTGGCCAGGCTTGGCGCCACTGCTTTCGACCAGGCTTCGGCACCTTTGGGGCTCGGATGTAGAAGGTCCCACATAAGATCGGTATTGATTGTTCCGTTCGCGTTTAGGAAGATGTTATTCACATCAAGCCAGAACACCTGTTTACCATCTGCAAGTTGCTTGGTCAGTTCCCCAGCACGGCGACAGATTTCGATGCATGCTGCCGAGGAATTGAAGTGCGGCTCACTGATACTTTTCTCATCATCTCCACCGCGAGGAAAGATGCGCAAGACCAGAATCTTGGTCGTCGGGTGCCGATCTTTGATGCAGTCCACAATCGCTTTGGTGCCCGCATAGACATCTTCGGGGCTGTCTGCTTTCTTGAAATGGCGCTCATCCGAATTGTTCGTGCCGATAAGAAGCATGGCAACTTTTGGAGAACGCGTAAAATCAAGTTCGCCATTCTGCAAATTCCACAAGACCTGCTCCGTGCGAAAGCCGCTGTAACCCAAGTTAATCGCTTTGTGAGGCGCATAGTGCTTTTTCCACACGGCTGTTAGAGGCGCATACTTGCCACCGAAGTCATCAAGCGTGTGCGTGATCGAATCTCCAATTAATACCAAATCATAATCACCTGTCTTCACTGCAGCCACCTTCTTGGTGTGCCGCTCAGACGGCGAAGGCATTGGAACATGGGCGGCGCCAAGCTTGATCGAAGTATCCGCCATTCCAGTGAGCGCATGGGCTGTGAGCCAGACTGTTAGAGTTATGGAAAGGGTTCGGGGGGTGCTCGTGACCATCGTGCGGAACCTAACAGGTTGGGAACTCTTGTCACGAACCAAGTATTTCGCAGCTGAAACTGCCACTCGCTACGTGATCAGATGGGTGCAGGCGCGCGCAGGGATCGGAAGAAAAGGAAGAACTTGGCTCCCAATGAATCAATTCCAAGTGCCCGTGAGCATCACGTCCACGACCTTCATGCTACCATCCTGCATCTATTGGGCATCGGGCACGAATTGCTCACCTATTTCCACCAAGGTCGAAAGGAAAGCCTAACCGATGTTCACAGACGCGTCGTGGAAGAGATCATCGCTTAAATGGGACGATCCATGGCGACAGAATTTACCGATCAATGATGATATCATCAATGTACCAACCGGCACCGACGCTGTCATCACCATCCGTAAGCATACGAAATTCGAGAATCACTGCCTGTCCCCGAGCTTCAGTTGGAAACCTCAATTCGAAACTGATCCAGTCATCACTCGTGCCAGAGAAGATCCCTTCCTGAGTGTAGAGAGGCATGCCTGCTTCATTTAAAATTCGAAACTGCCCGCCCTCAACGTCGAAAACGGAATCAATGAAGTAGTTAAACGTCAATATTGGTCGTCCAATCTCCGTAAGGTCGATCACCGGTGATCGAAGACTTAAGTTGGCGTTTGGAGAATAGTCGCTGGCGAGATTCGTGCCCCACGCGTTGTCGCCGCTGGCAGCAGCAGTGAGGCCGCCAGCGTTGGGAGTCCCAAGTTCCCATTGCGTATCGCCAGCTTGAGTTTCGGCGACCCAACCTTCGGCACCAGATTCGAAGTCTTCTGCATAGACGGGCGGGGGTGGAAAGATCCCAACGCGATAGTGAAGCATCGGATCTCCACTTGCTGCGGTCGTTAAGCGGAACACGTCTTCACCGAGTTCAGAAAACACCGCATTACTATCAATTTCCCAATCGATTAAATTGACACTCGTTTGCAACTGATGATTTCCGCCAGGGGCAGGAGTGATGAAGTCAAACACAGACTCATCATTCCCCAAGGTCATGCCCACGATCTCGAAGGGCAGTTGCGGTCCAGCAACGAGATGCGAGCCGCCAACCAGCTCCCATTCACCAGCCAAGGCTTCACCGATTACGGTATCCTCATCCAAGGCAAACGAACCTTTCGCGAAATAGAGTTCGCCCTGATTCCCTCCACCTCGTTCATACCACCAGAACTCAATGGGGTAATGTCCGGGTTCATCGAATTGAGCCACGGCGCGCGAATTGGTATCTCCGCTTGCGCTAGGATAGGCATAGGTATTGGTCTGAACACTATCGATCCTGGCAACACCGTTCTCACTCACAAACTCAGCCCCAAAGATACGCAATCCAAAGCCGTCATCTGTGTGGACACCAAAGGTATAGGCCCCAGCTTCTGTGATATTGAGAGTACCTTTGTAAGAGACAACAAAGTCGTCACTGGTCCAAAGACCATCTTCATCATTCTCGACCTCCTCCGGGTAAGGAAGCCCGTCGGGAAAGAAGCCTCCACCATGGTCGGCAACGGGCGCGGTGGTATCAAAGATTCTGCCGCCAAAGGCAAGATCATCGGACTCCTGGATGAACTCGAGAGCCGTGCTGCCCGTAGCCATCAGGCCTACGCCCCACAGATAGCGCACGCCCCACACGCCATCGTCACCACTCGGACCGACCAACGGCGTTTGAAAGGGCATGATCGGCGTGGGTAAGATCGCCTCGCCTTCCCCGGAGCGAACGGCGTCGTTGCCATTGGTGTCTTTCGCCACAATCTGAAACGGAAGTGTTGAGCCTGGAATCCATGGTAGAGGCGGCGTGTAGACGACCAGGGCACCGTTCTCAGTATCGGTGATCGTCGGTGTGACAACCTCGCCATCAACCGTGAGGACGATTGATTCCCTATCAAGCACACTATCAGGCGAGTTGCGGAATTCAAAGCTGAGCATCTCGGGCGAACTCAAAATCTTGTTGATCAACACCAATTCTTTGGCACCCGAACCGGCCGTTTGACGAATGATCATGCCACTGATACCACCCGTGTTGTCTTCCAAATGTTTATACCACAATGCTTGGCCAGCACTGACATTCACCACGACCGTGCCGCTGACACCAGCGAAATTGCCAGTGTTCGGTTCGGCCGGTTCGTCGGCGCCAGTCCAGATCTTGGCAACCTGGTCGCCATCGGTCGTGCGCCCTTCAAAAACAGTGACATTGTAAGTCCCAGCCGGAAGCCCATCAATTCGCATGCGCGCTTCCGTACCTGCGGTGTCGACATTCTTATAAAGGTAGTCGTTGCGCGCTTCGACAGGCACCGAAATGCCATCATACTCGGCAGGCTCTTCTGGTGGCGCGGGATTGTTCGCTGTGAATCCATCATCCAGTGCCGTGATCGTGAGACCGCCCCCCAAGTCAGTGAGTTCATCTTGGACAAGTTCTTCGATAGTAATCCAGGGTTCTGCCGCAGCGCCGGCCCCGTTTCCTTCATTCCCACCGAAATCAAGCGCGATCGGAGGCAAGAGCGCCACGCTTGTCTGGCGAATGATCATGCCGCTAATGCCACCGGTGTTGTCTTCGAGGTGCTTGTACCAAAGCGCCTGTCCAGCCAGGAGAGTGACCTCAACGGAAGCACTTCCACCGGCATAGTTGTCTGTATTCGGCTCAACTGGCTCGTTATCGCCCACCCAAATCTTTCCTAACTGATTGTCATCCGTGGTCCGTCCCTCGAACATTGTGATCTTGTAAAAACCAGCAGGCAAGCCATCGAACCGCATGCGCGCTTCGGTGCCCGCTGTATCGACGTTCTTATAAAGGTAGTCATTTCGTGCTTCCGCCGGAACACTGAAACTATCATATTCGGCACCCTCTTCCGGAGGCGCCGGATTGTTGGCAGTAAAGCCATCGTCCAAGGCGGTGACGGTCACGCCATCTTTCAAATCCGTGAGTTGATCTTGAACAAGTTCTTCTAACGTAATCCAAGGATCAGGAGAGGAACCGGCGCCATTGCCTTCATCGCCGCCGAAATCAAGCAGCAAAGTCGTGAGTGCGGAAGGCGTTGCTGTTTGGCGAATGATCATGCCGCTCACGCCACCCGTGTTATCCTCCAGGTGCTTGTACCAGAGTGGCTGCCCAGCTTCGAGAGTGACCTCAACGGAAGCACTTCCACCGGCATAGTTGTCTGTATTCGGCTCAACTGGCTCGTTATCGCCCACCCAAATCTTTCCTAACTGATTGTCATCCGTGGTCCGTCCCTCGAACATCGTGATCTTATAAGAACCAGCAGGCAAGCCATCGAACCGCATGCGTGCTTCCGTGCCCGCGGTGTCGACGTTTTTATAAAGGTAATCGTTCCGCGCTTCTGCTGGAACACTGACGCTATCATACTCGGCACCCTCTTCCGGAGGAGCAGGATTGTTCGCAGTAAAGCCATCGTCCAAGGCGGTAACGGTCACGCCATCTTTCAAATCCGTGAGTTGATCTTGAATAAGTTCTTCTAACGTAATCCAAGGATCAGGAGAGGAACCGGCGCCATTGCCCTCATCGCCCCCAAAGTCGATGAGCAAGGTCAATTGCGCCTGCGCTGCGCTCAAGGTCAGAAACAGAAGGAGAGCCGGGGAAAGTGAGAGAAAGGCTCTCCACCAATGAAGACGAGATTGCTGAGGGAGTTTCATTTCGGTTCGGAATCATGCTACGGAAAACTTCCATTCTGGGGCAAGCTGATAATGACGTTATCCGTTGACAGTCAATAGTTGCTGCATGCAAGCTCCCTTGCCCGCCGGGAAACGTCAGTGTTCGTCTATTGGGGTTATGACTAGTGCCGACAGAAACGATGATGAAATCTAATTGGAATTTACGACTAAGGGCAATGGCAGTGGAGCCTTTGAAAAGATTTATTCTGAAAATCACAGCATTGATGTTTGGAGTCCTTGGTGCCCAAGCCGAGGTCACCATTGAACCTACGATAGTATCGCTACGGCACGTTGATTATGCCTTTGCCGTAGAAAAGAACGAGCAGGGGGTGCCCGTCATCGATTGGGACACGTTTCGTGCGCAACCGCGTAAGGTCATCACTCAGGATCGTGAGGGTCTCATTCTAGAAAATCAGTGGTTCTCTACGACGCTCATTCCATCGATGGGACGGGTGTATTCGTTTATCGATAAAGCGACGAATCAGGAACAACTCTACATCAATCGACTCGCCATTCCGTTAGGTGCGCACAATGATACCGGCTTCTGGATGACCTGGGGCGGGGTCGAGCACGTGATGCCGCGCGGCGAGCATGGAACCAGCCACGCCTTGGATTGGAAATGGGAGATCATCCAGCAAGACGTCGACCGATGTGCCGTGCGAATGTCATTGACTGAACCCCTAACAGGATTGCGGCATCAGATCACTTATGCCGCTTACCCTAACCAAGAATCGTTGGAAACGGAGATTATGGTACACAACCCGAGCGACCAGGAAGTGGCCTTTTCACACTGGACCACGGCAACCTTGGCCCCCGGTGGCCGTGGCGAGGTCACGCCTCGAACCGAAATCATTGTGCCGGCGGATTCCTTCGTCCCAGATGATCGAGATTTCAATGTGTGGATGGAAGGCATGACCGGCGCGACTGACAAATCCCCTCTCCGTTGGGTCGGAAACTGGAAGGAGATCGGCGATCTCATGGCCACTCCCTTGCATGATCCCTACTTCGCCGTCTACTCTCATGAACTGGATTCAGGATTGGTGCGCACCTTTGATCGCAAGGTCACGCCCGGCTTCGATATCTGGGGTTGGGGCTACCCGCCATCCGAGAATCGGCAGCGTGAATTCACCGACCAACTTCCGACCACCGGCTATATAGAGGTTTGGAATGGAACCACGAAGGGTTTCTCTGACGATGCGTTAGGGAAGATTAGCGCTGGCGAGTCGATACGATGGACCGAAAGAATGTTCTCTCTGTCCGGTATTAACCACAAATCAGACCTTCGCAATGAAATCTCCAGACGCAGCAAGGCAGCCCTAACTGTGGCCTCAACGAGTAACACCCGACCCGATCTTATCGAGAGCATTGATCTTCAAGTTATCGCTAACGGACGACCGGAGTTGAATTGGTTCCAGTCGCGCCCCACCGTGATTCCAGGAACGCCGAACACCATTCTTGTTACGACCCAAGAACTTCGCCCGTCTGAAACTCATGGCTACTACAACATCTTCGCGTTTACCAGCAACGACGGCGGGAGTTCCTGGACAGAACCTGAGAAAGTCCCGTCCTTGCAGCGGGTGCGGCAGGCCAATGACTTTGATCGAGTCGCTGGTGACCTCTGGCTCTCCTGGCATCCGCAATCAAAGCGCGTCTTGGCTACTGGAAAAACCTTCCACTTTGCCCAAGGCAAGCGCGAGGACAACCAACGCGAAGAAATCTCTTATGCCGTCTACAACCCAGCAGACCAATCTTGGACTGGTCTGCAAACGGTGACCTTGCCAGAGACGGATTCATCTGGCCGTCGCTTCGTCACTCCCAATGCCGGATGCAATCAACCTGCCGTGCTTGCCTCGGGGGACATCTTGTTACCTATACGCTATCAGAAGCACCCAGAGAAGGTGAACTACACGACCGCCGTTGTTAGGTGCCGCTTCGACGGACAAACCCTGAACTACATCAATCATGGAACCGAGTTGTCGTACCCCAAGGGCCGCGGCCTCTACGAGCCATCGCTAACGCAGTTTCAAGATCGGTTCTATCTCACACTCCGTGCGGATCATTCTGCCTATGTGGCGGCAAGCGATGACGGGTTGACATTCCCTGATGGTGTTACCGAATGGCGCTTTGAAGACGGAGAGCCCCTGGGAAGCTACAATACACAACAACATTGGGTCGTGCATCCGCAGGAGAAGGGACTTTTTCTCGCCTACACAAGACGAGGTGCAAACAACGATCATATCTTTCGTCATCGCGCTCCGCTATTCATCGCCCAAGTCGATCCCAAGACTCTGCGCGTGATACGCGACACAGAACGCGTGCTCGTGCCTGAGAATCATGCCTGCCTAGGGAACTTTGGCGCATGCCAACTTTCGAATAATGAAACGTTAGTCGTGACCTCGGAATACCTACTCCCCAAGACGAAACGTGCCGGAAAACCGAATCGTGTTCTCATGGCAAAGATCCATTGGAGGCTCTAGACTTCGGGACAGAAGCAGCCCTCCGTTACCTCTGTTTACTCCTGTAAAAGATATCCTCCATGCCTCGCTTCTTTCTTTGTGCTTTCGTGACTTCGTGTGAGAATAAAAGCCGCCGGACAAGCGGGACAGAGCGGGCCCTAACTCCTGCTGCAATTGTGCACTCATGAGTGCACAATTCGCACGCCGCATTCCAGTTCAACCATTTCGTTCGCGGTTCTAACGAATCTAAAAACGAATCCGACGGAGATCGCCCATAGCGGACAGGCTCAGGTCTTTGAGCGAGGCGCGTTTGCCCTCGTCGTAGAATTCCTCCACGCTGATCTCGAACACCTCTTCAAAGAGCGCTTTCCAATTCTCGTCCGTCGGCTGGCGTTTCCAATAATCCACCATGCGCTGGAACCCGGCCTTGCGGCAGGCGAACAGCACCATGGCCGTAGAGGTGCCGTAGTTGATCTCCGGATTCTCATACGTCTCCATTGTCGCTCCGAAAACTGCGGGCAAGGCATGACGCAATTGCGCGCGTTGCGCGTAGTGCGGATTGTTCTCAAAGTCCTTGAGATACATCGATTCGAAGACCGCCGCCGAACCTTCGATCACCCATTTGATCGTGAAGCCAGGATGCATTGAAGGGTTCACGTGGCGCTGGTAGACATGAAAGTATTCGTGGGCGATGACCGAGAGCAGGTGCGGGTGCTTCTCTTTTCGCTCAGTCTCAGGAATCTCCAGCACCATCAAGACTCGTTCCCGACCGTCCGCATCCGTGCCCCCACTCACATACTGGCCACCCTGCAGTCGCTTGCCATGGACGACTGGAGGCTTGTTTGAAGAGGGCCACGCCACGATGTCGATGTCGTAGTATCCAAGACGCTTCGTCACGTTACCGATGACGCGGCGGAACGCGCGCTCCCAATCCGCAGGCACCTCGTGGAAGTGTTCCGTGGCGCAATAGGAGTCGCATTTCCTTAGGGGCGCGACCTCGTCTTCTTTGGCCCCTAACGGAGAAATTAAGGCCCCTAGGAGAACGGAACCCGCTAGTGTAAAGATTCGTGGATTGAAGCTTGTCATGGTGAAAGAGTGAGTTGTTCGACAGGCCTAATAATCCGCCGGAATCACCCTGGCGGTGAACGTCACGTCACGGGAGGGCATGGTAAACATGAACGAGCGCCTCTGGGGCAGAGGAATGTCGACTTGCTGGTCGGTGTGCCAGTAGAAATGGCGGTTGGTGCCGACGTTGGACTCGGCGCGTTCAGCGGTGACGGTCACGGTGTCGCCGGGCTGTGGGTTGGTGGGTTTGGCAGTGCCTCCGACGACGGCTAACTTGACGGGGTCGGTGCCGTAGAGGGGCATGATCTGGGTATCGCTCGCGGCGGTGGTGTAGACCGCGGTGCGGGCCGTGGGATCGGCGAACGTACCGCTAGCACTGGCCCACTTGACGAAACGTTTGCCGTTCCAGGTTTCACGCGCCGTGATGCGGATCACGGATCCGGGCTCGAAGAAGCCGTGTCGCGCGGTGTCGCCTATGAAGCCTCGCTCGCCGCTCACAAACTCCAAGATGGTTCCCCCGTCCACCTGCACCAAGGTGTTGACGGGCGTCCCGTGAGACTGCGAGAGCATCCATTCCATGCGCAGGTCGAAGTACTTCCGGTCCGCATCGCTGGGCTCATCAATGTGCCCCTCGCCGGGAATCATGGTGACTCGCCCATAGCCTCCGCAGTCGAGGTGGTTCTGTAAGAGCGCGATCTGCTCCGAGATCTTCGAGACAGGGTCTAGCGGACAATGCTGGACCCAGACCGGTGTCCCCACCGTCTCACACGTGTCCGGGGTGGCGCCCCGGCGCACCACGGCACAGGCGTAGGCGCCGATCGGCAGGATGGCGGCAATCCGGTACTTCGGGGCGGCGATGCTC
>Ga0213863_10001293_pt1 | contig 18293 bp, 20 predicted proteins | sample PICome_8_FD_160128 | JGI IMG/M metagenome (GOLD analysis project Ga0213863, IMG submission 160128) | Coastal seawater microbial communities near Pivers Island, North Carolina, United States - PICO497 | ecosystem: Environmental > Aquatic > Marine > Coastal | place: USA: North Carolina... | reverse complement strand
ACGCCCACCGCTTGGTCTTGAAGATGGACCCTGGAAGTGCTTTTGGAACCGGCAGTCATCCCACCACCCGCCTCTGCCTTGAAGCGCTTGAGGCGATGCCTCCACGCGATCAGCGGGTGGCCGATTTGGGCTGTGGGAGTGGAGTGTTGGGTTTGGCTTCCTTGGCCCTTGGTGCGCGTGAGGTGTTTGCCGCCGACACCGACTCACTGGCGGTTCGGGCGACCACAGACAACGCTGGCCTCAACGCTTTGAAAGCCGAACAACTTCGCGTCAGCCATGGATCGATCGATGCGCTCGCGGCCCTGTTGAACGGAGAGGAGGCGGATTTGCTTCTCTGCAACATCCTTGCTCCGGTGATCGAAGCTTTAGCCCCGCAGTTCGTTTCGGTGCTCAAGTCCACAGGCCGCGGGCTGCTGAGTGGTTTGTTGGTGGATCAGGCGCCTCGGCTGATTGAGGTTTTGGCTGAATGCGGCTGGGAGGCAAGGCCAATCGGGGAACAAGGACGCTGGGGCTTGCTCGAAATCAAGCGACTCATTCAATAAGCCCTTCTTATTAATGCTCCGTCTTTGATTGGGCTTGGACGGAAAACCCTGATGAATCCCGTATCAAGGCGTCTGTCCGATGTAGAAGGGTTCGGTCCAGCAGGTTCAGATCGATTCGATCTCTGCGCATTACATCCATCCATGGCTTCTTATAAGGTCACCCTGGTCAGCGAGAGCGAAGGCCTCAACAAGACCATCGAAGTTCCTGACGATCAGTACATCCTCGATGCTGCTGAGGAGCAAGGCATCGATCTTCCCTATTCCTGCCGTGCAGGCGCTTGCTCCACGTGCGCAGGCAAAATCACTGCCGGCACCGTTGATCAGTCCGACCAGAGCTTCCTTGACGACGACCAGATCGAAGCTGGTTTCGTTCTGACCTGTGTGGCCTACCCCACTTCAGATTGCACCATCAAAACTCACGCTGAAGAAGAGCTGTATTGAGCTCTGTAGCTTCGAGCTGAGGTCGCCCATCCGAGCGATCGTTCTGCCACCCCTCGGGGTGGCTTTTTAATGTGATGACGGCTCTAAGTGCTTGATCATCCCTGTGACACCTGTTCCTGCCCTGCGTTCTGATGTACAGGCACTGCTGGAGCACGGAACGGTGCATGCCAGTCCAGGCGGACAGTACAGCTTTCGGGTGATTGGACCCTGTTGTCGTCTGTTTGATCGTGAGGAGCTGCCCTGGCCCTGTTGTCGCTTGGCTTGGCGTAGCAAAGAGCCGAGTTGGCGTCGGGTGGGTCGCCGGTTTGTTCCAGATCTTGCTTCCAGGCGCTGCCCTTCCTATTCCGTTGAGTTGCTCCAGCCGGGCTCTCGCCCTACGGCCACGCTCCTGACGCTCTTTTCGATGCGCTTGACGCCTGAGTTGCAGGAGTGGTGGTACAGCCGTCAACCGAAGTCCATGGCTGCTGACAATGATTCACCTGCCGAGCCGTCTCGATCAGAGCCTTTCACGGTGGACACGCCATAAAAAAAGCCTGCTCCGAAGAGCAGGCTGAGCGATTGGGATCTTGTTTGGGCGTTAGAAGTAGATCTTGCCGCCGCCCCATTCGACACCCAAGACTTTGGGGGCCACCAGGATGTATCCGGACATCAGGCGGAGATCTTCATCGGTGAGATCGCGCATGGCGGGATAAAGATCGCGACTGCGCATGCTGGGATGCAAATCGGCGATGCTGTATTCCCCGTCGTAGGACGTGGGGTCTTGGAGGTAATCCACGAGAGACGCGACGTTGTCACGAGCTGGAGTGGCCAGCGCAAGCGTTTCAGTATCCAGGCCCACATTCTGGTTGGTTTTGGTGATGCCGCCGGCGTGGCAGGTGCCGCAGCTGACGTTGAACACCTTCCGCCCTGTCTTGATTTCCTGCTCACTGAAGGTGACCAGGGCGCCATCACCGTCAGCTGGCACCGTGAGGATCTCGGCATCCCACTGGGCGGCCTGGGCGGGGGCGCTGATCAACAGTCCAAGTAGCACTGGCAGGGCGATCAACAGTCGATTCAAGGATCGACGCAATGTGGAGAAAAAAGAGGCCATGAAAGATGTCAGAGACTGACGTAGACAGCGCACCAAGTCCTTGTATCACGGGGTGGGATGCGGATGAGCCCCTTAAGGGTCTAGTGATCACGAACTGTTGCAGCGCGCGCCCACGGATTAAGAGGGATGGACGTCCACATTGAGGAAATCCTTGGCCAAAATCGTGTTCGGAAAAATGGCCCTGGCTTCTGCCACCAAATCGTCTGCGGTGACTGCGTTTCCAGGGGCATAGCGCGGGCTGAGGTGGGTCAGCGCTAACTGCTTGACGCCGGCTTCAGCAGCGGTCTGCGCCGCCATGGTGCTGGTGGAGTGTTGCCTTTTGAAAGCCATGTCGGCTTCGGCGTGGGAGAAGGTCGATTCATGGATCAGCAGGTCGGCTCCCTGAGCCAGCTGCACCGCTGCTTCGCAGAAGACGGTGTCGGTGCAATACACAACGCTCACACCCGGTTGTTCTGGCCCGCATAAGGTCCGGCCATCGATGGTTCGACCGTCCTCCAGCGTGACCGACTCACCGCGCTTCAGGGCGGCGTACACAGGCCCTGGCGGGATCTGGAGCTCTCTCGCTTTGTCGATGTCAAAACGCCCTGCTCTTGGCTTTTGTTCGGCTCGATAGGCGTAGGCCGGAACGCGATGGTTGAGAGGGGCCGCGGTCACGATCAGATCGTCGTCTTCAAACACAACGGTGTGTTGTTCAGCCGCTTCGCGAACGCGATGGATCGCCAGTGGATAGCCGATGCGGGTTGAACTCGTGCGCAGAACCCCTTGGAGATACGCATCCAAAGGATCAGGTCCGTAGAGATCCACCCCATTGCTTGTGCCGCCCAGTCCCAAACTCGCCAGCAGCCCAGGCAGTCCGAAGACATGGTCGCCATGCATGTGGGTGATGAACACTCTCCTCAGTTGGGAGAGGCGCAAATCGCAGCGCAAAAATTGATGTTGGGTTCCCTCTCCGCAATCGAACAACCACAGCTCCGATCTCTGCGGCAAACGCAGTGCCACAGACGAAACATTGCGACCCCGGGTGGGCACGCCTGAACTGGTTCCAAGAAAGGTGACCTGCACGTTTTAACGCGCTGAGCCATCAAATCTGCCACGGGGACCTAGCCGCTTCCGAATCATCAGGTCACACTGAGCTGCCTGGTTTCAGCTTGCAGTGCTCACACGTACGTCAGCGTTTTTCCCTGTGCTGACTGCTGCCTTGGCCATGCCGATTGCTGTGATGGCGGTCAGCTTCGAGCATCGGGTTGTGCAGGCGGCACAGGAGCCGTCGATGCGCGTCCTGTTGTCACAAGCCTCGGTGGTGCGTCTGCGCGCTGATGCAGATCAGCCTTTCTTGGTGCGAGGTCTGGGCCGCGGCGATCAACGCATGCGCTCGATGGAGGTCAGTCTGAGATCCGGGCGCCTCAAGATCAGTGGTCAGATGAGTGACGGCTCGTCTCGCTCCCTGTCAGCTGGATCTGCGATCGAGGTGCAAAGCAATGACCCCCGCGGCATCTGGCTCGGCTCTCGCCGTTATCGCGGCCGGTTGCAGTTTTTAGTGCGTGGCGGCCAGGTGCAGGTGGTGAATCACATTGGGATTGAGACCTATTTAGCCAGTGTTGTGGGGAGTGAAATGCCCCATCGTTGGCCATTGCCGGCTTTGCAAGCGCAGGCGGTTGCGGCGCGCACCTATGCCCTCAGGCAGCGCGGGAAGACAGGAGACTTTGATGTCAAGGCCACCGTCTCTAGCCAGGTTTACCGCGGGGTTGAATCCGAAACCCCCAGCACAATCGAAGCCGTGGAAAGCACGCGCTCGTTGGTTTTAGTCCATGCCGGCCGGCTGATTAACGCTGTGTTTCACAGCAGCTCTGGTGGTGCAACGGAACCCAGTGGTGAGGTTTGGCGCAGTCAACTTCCCTATCTGGTCAGCGTTGCGGATCACGATCAACACAGTCCGGTGCATCGCTGGAACAAACGGTTTGATGACGATCAGCTGCGCGATCTCTTCCGTGAAACTGGAGGTGTCAAGCGCTTGCAGGTGCTCAAGAAAAGCTCGACGGGTCGGGTGCGTTCGGCGCGTGTGCAGGGTCCACGAGGCTCTTTGGTGCTAACGGGGAGGGAGCTGCGCAAGCGTCTCGGTCTCAAAAGCACGATGGTTCAATTCGAGCTCATCAATGGCTCGGTCGAGCCTCCAACGGCATCGACTCACACAGCTACTCGGACAACGTCTCGGACAGCCTCACAATCCGGCTCTCAAGCAGCTCCGCCTTTGATCGGGCTGTGGCAGGACTCTGCGAGTGGTGCTGCCAACACCGGTCCTGCCACCACATCCAGCCCCCCGAGTCGACTGGCGTCTCTCCTGCCACCACCACCGCCACCACTCCCCCAACGCAACCCTTCAGCTTTCAACCGTCCCCGTCTTGATGTCAAGGAGGGTGAGCTGGTGCTCGAAGCCCGTGGTCAAGGCTTTGGACACGGGGTTGGAATGAGTCAGTGGGGAGCCCATGGTTTGGCTCTTCAAGGCGCTGATTTTCGTCAGATTCTTCTGCATTACTACCGCGGTGCAGAGATTCGCCCCTATCGACCCAGTGATGACCCAGCAGTGGCGCTTCGGCTCCGTTCAGAGTCAGCCTGGTGGGGTTGATGACAATGGCCGTTCATCGTGCTCAAGATCTCGGACACGACCACGATCATTCGCAGGCGCAATCCGCTGCAGCTCATGGAGGCTGTGGTTGATCAGCTTGAGCAACGCTTGCTGGCCTCTCTTGAGTCAGAGGCGTTTCGGCCCCTCGGTTTGGCGACTGGACGCACCATGGAGCCCCTCTATGCCGCTTTGGTCTCTCGTTTAAGGGACTGGCCTACGGATCGACTACAGCTTTTGCGTCAGCACTGGCGCAGTTTCAACCTTGATGAATATGTGGGTTTGGCAGCGGAGCATCCCAGCTCTTTCTCCGCCTTCATGGGACACCACCTGGTGGGGCCTCTAGGCCTGGACCCTGCTCAGGTCTCGCTGCCAGATGGAGCGACTGCCGACCCTGAAGCAGCCGCTGATCGCTACGCAGCCGCGATCCGTAGCGCCGGGGGGATGGGCTTGCAGCTGTTGGGATTGGGCAGCAATGGCCATGTGGGATTTAACGAGCCCCCCTGCGGTCCAGAGGTGCGTTGTCGCGTGGTCAGGCTCAGCTCCAGCACGCGATCTCAAAATGCCTGTGCGTTCCAGGGACGTCCGGGGTTGGTGCCCGAGCAAGCAATCACCCTTGGCCTTCAAGAGATCTTGGCGGCGGATGAACTTCACCTGATCGTGACGGGTGCATCCAAGGCGGGGATCCTGCGCAAGGCTTTGGATCGTGATGGTGATCCAGAGGTGCCGGCCAGCTGGCTACGACGTCACCCAAGGCTTTGGTTGTGGGTGGACGATGCGGCATGGGGTGAGGAAGGACCGTGAACCGATGACGGCGACCCAATGGAACTTTTGGATTGATCGAGGCGGAACCTTCACGGATCTCGTTGGTCGCGCCCCCAGTGGTGAGCTTGTGGTTCGCAAAGTGCTCTCAGAGCAAGCGATCGATCGTGGTGATCCCGCTGTTCGTGCCATCCGAGAGCTGATGGGTTTGCCTGCGGCAGCTCAGATTCCGCCGGGTTTGATCCAGGAGGTGCGCTTGGGGACAACCGTGGCGACCAATGCCCTGCTTGAGGGGGCAGGCGAGCCAGTTCTGTTGATCACCAACGAGGGTCTGGCGGATTTGTTGTTGATTGGTGATCAGCATCGCCCTGATCTGTTCGCTCTAGAGATTCCAGTTCGGACGTCGCTGGCCGTGGCGGTTGTTGAAGCCAGAGGGCGATTGAATGCCGAGGGGGAAGAGGTAGAACCGCTTTGCCTCGATGCCGAGCTGGAGACGCGGCTCCGCGCTCATCGGAGTGCCGGTATCAACGCCTGCGCGATTGCCCTGATGCATGCCTGGCGTGAGCCAAGCCATGAGAGGCGACTGGCGGCATTCGCCCGATCGCTGGGCTTCACCACGGTGGTTTGCTCCCACCAGGTGAGCCCATTGCCGCGCTTGGTTCCTCGGTCTGAGACCACCGTCGTTGAGGCGGCGGTGGAACAGGTGCTCTTTCGTTATCTCCAGCAAGTGATGCAGTCCCTTGGAGGGCAGACACGCCTGCGGGTGATGACCTCCAGTGGCGCCTTGCAAGGTCTTGATCAACTGTTGGCGAAGGACACGATTCTCTCTGGGCCCGCTGGAGGGATGGTCGGGGCGGTTGCCGCAGCAGAGGCTGCTGGTTTGGCAGGTCAGGCGCTTGTCGGTGTGGACATGGGTGGCACCAGCACCGATGTGTTTTGTTTGCCAGCAGGAGCCTCTGACAAGGACTGGGAGCGCAGTGCGGAGACCAAAATTGCCGGCCTCGAGTTGTCTGCTGCGCGACTTCCGATCCAGACCGTCGCCGCCGGTGGGGGCTCGATCATTGATACCGATGGCGATCGTTTGCAGGTGGGTCCTCGCTCTGCGGGCGCAAACCCTGGACCCGCTTGCTACCGCTGTGGTGGCCCCCTAACCATTACCGACGCTCATCTTTATCTCGGTCGTTTACAGGTGGAGGCCTTCCCCGCTGTGTTTGGTCCGGCGGCTGATTTGCGTCCGGATCTGGAGGTGGTGCGCAAGCGCTTTGAGGCGCTTGCTGGCCAATTGGGACGCGATCCTGAGTCGCTTGCGGAGGGGGCGCTTGACCTGGCCGTGGAAACGATGGCTGGTGCGATTCAGCAGGTGTCGTTGCTGCGGGGTCATGACATTCGTGCTGGAGCTCTGGTGGCCTATGGCGGAGCGGCCGGGCAATTGGCGTGCCGAGTGGCGGGAGTGTTGGGTCTCCGCCAAGTGTTGATCCATCCCCTCGCGGGCGTTTTGTCGGCTTTTGGCCTGGGTCAGGCGCGCCTGCGGGAATGGCGTCAGGTGGTGGTGCGGGGTGCCCTTGACGCGGAATTGTTGACGTCCCTTCCTGGAATGATTCGTCAGGAGTTGGAGGTTGCAGAGGACAAGCTGGAGGCAGCGGGTGCAGGCCCTGCGTCTCAATTTGAGCGGCGCATTCGGCTGGAGCTTCGGGATGCTGCGTCAGAACGTGGCTTGCTGATCCCGATCGCTGAGCTCGCACCCACCTTGCAACTCTCACAGTTGGAAGCTGATTTTGACCAAGCCCATGCTCAGCGCTTTGGCTACAAGCCTCCCCGCACAACCGCCTTGATCGTGGAGCGGTTGGAGGTTGAAGTGTTTAAGGCACCCGCACGCCTTCAGGACGACAGCCAGATGGCTTCAGAGCCACGGTCGCTGTCGGACGCTCTCAGCAAAACAGCCACCATTCACTGGCCTGGGCTGGGCTGGCAGGAGGTTCCGGTGCTGCAGCGTTCCGATGCTTTGTTGCGTGAGCCTTTGCAGGGTCCAGCTTTAATTCTTGATGCCACGGGTTGCACCGTGCTCGAGCCTGGCTGGTCAGCCTGCTGTGACTCGGCTGGAAGCTTGCTCCTCACCGGTGAGGAGTTTCCGGTTCCACGGTCAGCGCGGGATCAGGAGGTTGATGTTCCAGACCCGGTGGATCTGAGCCTGTTTCATCACCGCTTCATGGTGATCGCTGAGCAGATGGGGGAGCGGCTTCGGCAGACGAGCCGCTCTGTGAACATCCGCGAGCGGCTGGACTTCTCTTGCGCGTTGTTCGATCACAACGGGGCCTTGGTTGCCAATGCTCCCCATATCCCCGTTCATTTGGGATCCATGGGTGAGGCGGTGCTGGACCTGTTGAATCAGATCCGGCGCGGAGAGCGTCCGCCGCTTGAGCCGGGCGAAACAGTGCTCAGCAATGACCCCTATCACGGAGGGACCCATCTCCCGGACATCACGGCGATGACCCCTGTCTTTGGTGAGGGGGAACGGCCGAGTTATTACGTCGCTTGTCGCGGACATCACGCCGATGTCGGGGGACTCACGCCTGGGTCCATGCCTCCCTTCAGTCAAGAGATCGGAGAGGAAGGCCTACGGCTCCGCAACTGGTCACTGCTGCGTGGGGATGTTTTGGATCGGGATGGCTGGAACGCGATCTTGAATGCAGAGCGGCAGCCGCCGCGCTCTCCCGATGTGCTTTGGGCAGATTTACAGGCTCAGGTGGCGGCGAACCGCCTCGGCGTGAACCATCTCGAACAGTTGATGCTGCGCGAGGGAGCTGCCCGCGTCAGTCGATATATGCGTTTTGTTCAAACCCATGCGGCGGAAACGGTGCGTCGTGTGATCAGCCGTTTGGCGGACCAGCAGTTCAGCGTGGAGTTAGACCATGGCGGCCGTTTGCAGCTTGCTGTGCATGTGGACCACCAAGCGAGGACGGCGCGCCTGGATTTCACGGGCACGAGTCCCCAGGGGGAGCACAATTTTCATGCTCCGCTCGCGGTGACCAAAGCCGCTGTGTTGTATGTGCTGCGCTGCTTGGTGGATGAATCGATCCCCCTGAATGCGGGCTGCTTTGAGCCGCTCACCCTGGTGGTCCCGCAAGGATCGTTGTTGAATCCGCTCCCGCCAGCGGCCGTGGTGGCAGGCAATGTGGAAACCTCTCAGGCGCTCTGCAACCTGTTGTTTGCAGCCATGGGAGTGATGGCCGCGGCGCAGGGAACCATGAACAACCTCACCTTTGGAGATGAGCAATCCCAGTACTACGAAACGATCACTGGAGGCGGCGGGGCCGGTCCGGGTTTCCAGGGGTCATCCGGCGTGCAAACCCACATGACCAATTCCAGGCTCACAGATCCGGAAATCCTCGAGCAGCGATTCCCAGTGCGTTTGGAACGCTTTCAGCTGCGCCGAGGCAGTGGAGGCACAGGCCGCTGGTGCGGTGGTGATGGGCTTGAGCGGCAGATTCGTTTTCTTGCCCCGATGACGGTGGCTTTGCTGTCTGGCTCTCGACGGGTGCCGCCATTTGGTTTGGCTGGTGGAGAGGCCGGTGCTCTTGGGGTGACTTGGTTGAGTGAACAGGGAGGTCCATGGCAGAAACAATCAGGCTGTTTCGAGCAGAGGGTTGAAGCCGGTGATCGGCTTTGGATTGCAACGCCTGGTGGTGGCGGCTGGGGAATAGCGGAACCAACGCAATCAATCAAAGACCCAATAACTTCTTCGGTTGCCTAAGAAAGGACTTAAAAAAGGACCTTCTTGGCTACAGGAAATCATGGTCGTCAGCGTCGTCATTTTGACCGGCTTGGATAAAGAGGGCGCTCAAAAAGGGAATGATGCAGATCCCGACAAATAGTTCCATGGGTATAAAATTGTTGTCTATTAACCATGGTTTGGGGTGATCCTGACGGGGAGTATTGGATGTTACTTGGACGTTCTTTTCTGGTTAAATATGATGCTAAATTTCAGGGATGAGTATTTTGACGTTTAGATGCTTTGTAGCTATTGATGCGGATTGGGCTCCGCTAGCGAATGATTTGTTGTTAGGAGTAGATGCGTGATGCGTGTTCTCGAACACATTGTTGTGTATCTGGATTAACCAGGATGATGGAAATAGGCGTTCTATGTTTCTGGAGCAACGGGTTCATGATCCGATGAGCGACATTGAAGCGTTTCGACAGCAATTGATAGAAGCGAATCCTCGCTGTGCCTCTGGAAGTCATGACCCAGTCTCTTCGAATGAAAGAAGGGATTTGATCCATGTTGACCTGGTTGTTGCCCACCAGGCCTTGGATAGGCTCACAGACAACCTTTTGAAGGATATGGGCCAGGCCTACAGCAATGAGGCTCTAAGTTATTACGCGCAAATGCGTGGTGAATTGTGCGCTTATTTCAATGGAATTTCTTTGCTGTTAGACGATTATCATGATGGGATCGAGTCGACACGATAATAGTTCGCTTGTAATTTTTTAACGTCCTACTTCTCTCTCAATGTATGACGTCTCATGAATGTCGTGATGGATCTGATTCTGTTGATACAAGGCAGATGGGTCCAAGCAGGCTCAAATCGAGCTGCTCTGAGATTGTTGATCAGTATCTTCTTTCTGATCGGTGTCAGATTCCCCGTCATCGATTGAATCAATGCAATGAAGATGTTGAGAATGCGGTTAGCTGGGATGAGCTGACGGGCAGGAAGTAAAGATTTGCTTGTGAAGTGCCAGATGATTTGGATCCTCACAAAGGGGAGGATGTCATCAATCCTTTCCTATAGATGCCAACATTGCCTGGGCTTGCAGGCTAGTTTTTGCGTTTTTTGATGGTTTCGATCGGTGCTGGAAAACGGAGAGGCCGCCCCTCCCGGATGGAAGAGACGGCCTAGCTCGCTCGTTTATGCATATCGCTAACCAATATCCAGTGAACCTGTATCGGAGAAGTGTGAACCTCGAAACGACAACAGTGAACGGAAAGAGGAGTGCGAAGCGTCTGGCGTTCGGCGCCTGGGGCCTGGTTCCTAAGTGGTGAGTGTTTGAACTCCTTAGGGCACCTGGTTCGGTGCAGATGGAGTGTCGATCGACGTGGCGCTCAAGAGATTGCCTACCGAAGGACGGAACTCGCCGTTGGGTGAAAAAACTGTTGGAGCAGGGGCCAAGTGGTCAGGCTGCTTCTGTGATCTGCTCAGGTGGAGTGTCGGCCGTCATGGCTCCTCCGATTTCGATACACAAAGTGTGGCTTAGACGGGTGGATAGCGCATCGGTGCAATCGCGCATTGCCATCAGAACCAAAACCGACGAGATTGGAAATGGTTTGGTTGTAGCTCCCGCTTGAAGGGTGGGGTGGTGTTAGGTAGCGTCCCGATTCAGGTCAAATGCACCGCGGGGTAAGCGTTCTTTCCAGGGAGCTAACACACACAACAAGAGCAGCGATGGAACGGCTGCCGCCATCGTGAGAGCAAAGAAAGTACTCCAGCCCACCTGACCTGCAATGACTCCTCCAGGTGTGGACAAGAGTGATCGGCTGAGGGCGTAAACCCCCGATAAAAGTGCGTATTGAGCGGCGGAAAAACGAGGGTTACACAAACTCATCAACAGTGCCAAAAAGGCACTTACCATCATCCCGCTGCAGAAGTTTTCTACGCTAACTGCCACTAAAAGGCCTTTTAATCCGCCGCCAAATTGGGCTAGACCCCAGTAAGCGAGATTGCTGAATGCTCCGACAACGCCATAGACCCATAGAGCACGATTGAGGCCCAATTTGGAAAAAAAGAGTCCCCCAACGGCGGTGCCTGCAATCGATGCGCCAATCCCCCAGCCTCCTTGCACTGTTCCAATCATTTCCGCTGAGAACCCGCTTTGGATCAGGAATGGAACAGCCATCAAACCAAGAAGCCCATCAGGCCAGCGATATAACATCACGAGGAGCAAGATCAGCAGTCCTCGTTTCCGTCCCGTTCGAGTAATGAATTCACGGGCAGGTCCAACGACGGCTTCCCTAAGGGTTGGAACCGGGTTTTTGATCGCAGTGAGTGTTGGTGAAACAAGGGTGATTGGCACGATCACCAACATCGCAGTGCCAGCGGTGATGAAAGCTGCTTCCCAGCCAAATTGACCCGCGATCACAAAGCAGCCGGCACCAATAAACAACATGGCGCCTCGGTAACCCAGCGTTGCTGATGCCGCACCCCCGCCTCGTTCCAATGGAGGAAGGAGATCCGTTCGGTATGCATCCACAACAACGTCTTGAGATGCACTCAACACTGCAATCACAAAAGCTGAGAAACCGATCGCGAGAATCTCATTCGTTGAAACTGTTGCCCCGAAACGAGTGAAACTCACCAAGCCAATACCGATCATCAGCTGTAAAATTGCTATCCAACCCCTGCGTCGGTCAGGCCAAGGGATGGCCCAATGATCCATTAGGGGTGCCCAAAAAAGTTTGAGGGTGTAAGGCAGTTCTATGAGTCCTAGAAGCCCAATCGTGGCAATAGGAATCCCATTAGCGGTTAGCCACCCCTGAAGTAGCGTGCTGACTGACATCAGTGGAAGACCACTAGCAAAGCCCTCAACGCCTACGGCGACAATCCGTTTCCAGCTTGAAGTGATTCTGCCTTGCTCTCTTGAATTGAACATCTTGGCTGAGAGTTTTTTTTTGGAAAAAACCAAAGGGATTGCTTCGCGGATGCATGCTACGAGCAACTTTTTGTTGAGTCTATATTGCGCTAATGTCTGATAATTAATGATTCGGGATAAATGGGATTGATCAGCATGTTTTTGTGAATGATTATTCGTGCAGAGCATACAAAATCTGCATTGAAAGTGATTAGTCGACTCAATGCCAAGATTGCTCATTTACGCTTGGTTCCGATTTTCCTGGGGAAAAAGCAGAGACTTGAAACTGTAAGCACAACACTTGGCAGATGTGTTAGAGGCTATTCATCGCTAGGATTTGATGCTTTTTGCCTCTTCTCTTGGATTTTTTTGGCTCGCTGTTGCACTTCATAGTTGGAATTTCGAGTAAAGGAATAGAAAAAGACCACGAGAACCGCTGCTAGTCCTAGTGCCAAGAAAACAATATAATACCCAGGTAAAATATCTAGCATGTTGGTAATATTTTCTTGAATCTAGCATGAACGCCGCTATGGCTAAGTGCCCCACCTGTTGTTGCGTTGGAGGCACTTGTCATATCAAAGCTGCTGAATGCATAGGATTCATGATTGATTTTCTTGCTCTTTGGCTGATTTGATTAATGTTGATGTTGAGTTCTTTTGCCCGCTTTGGTTGCTGACGACGTCTCTCATCAGAGCCAGTTCACTGGGGTTGTCTCGATTGAACTCCGAACAGGTCTCTCGATTTGGAGGTCATCCTTTTGAGTGAAGGGCTTGTCATCAAGCTTCGCCCATTACACCCGTCGGACGACATAGCGTTGGCCAAAGTGATTCGGTCGGCACTTGTTGAGTTTGGTGCTAATCGCCCTGGTTTTGCTTGGCAAGATCCAGAGCTCGATGCAATGAGCAAGACCTACGACGCCCCTGGATGTCTTTATTTCGTTGCAGTTGAGGGCAGCAATGTTCTTGGCGGAGCCGGAATAGGACCCCTAAGGGGTGTGGAGGCTACTTGCGAATTGAAGAAGATGTATTTAGCTCCGTCAGCGAGAGGAAAGGGTGTTGGTTGGCGCCTAATGGGGAGCTTGTTGGAACAGGCTCGTGTGATGGGCTATCGCTGGATTTATCTCGAAACGCTTTCGGGAATGGTCGCTGCTCAACAGCTGTATCGGGCTTGGGGATTCCTCCAGATGGAACACCCTCTTGGCCGAACAGGGCACGGTGGTTGTGACTGTTGGTTTCTCAAGTCACTGCAAGGGGCTGGGGGGGTGGAGCGTCGAGATTGACGCCTAGAAACCAGGAATCAGGTGGGCAAGACCAAGGCGGAATCCATGATCCTGATTATTGGGTTCCCGAGAGGCCTTTCATTCGTTGTTTTTTTTGTCCTCTTTCAGGTCGATTCCAAGATCTTTCATGGATGAAATCGTATCGCTCACGGCTGGGACGTAGGCAATCCTTCGTCTGATCTTGTCGATCAGATTACTTAGCTTAGGCGGTATTCGTTGTCTTATTTTCATGGGTCTCTCCAATCGGAATAGATTGAGCGTTGAGCGCATAGCAATTTTAGTCGTCTCAATTGCCTGCTCCTGATGCCCTTTATGGAATTTCATCGCGATGGGCGATGCCGTGCTGGGCGCATCCAACCTTCTGTCTCCCCTGAATAGGTGATTCATTCGATGTCTACGATCACCCGTTTGGGGGAGTTCTTTTAAATGTGTGTGGGCGATAGTGATCTCATCACTCAGAACCAACGTTGATGCCTGAATTGCCAGTATTTTCTATGAAGAAAGAGCGGAGAGAGCTTGTTGAATTAATGTCTTCTCCGTTTAAATCTGAGCCTAATTATTGTCAAACGAAGATCTCTTTCTCGAAGTTCGTGTCTGAGATGCCTGCGCCAGCTTTGCTTCACTCCCTTTCCAGGATTAGGGGGTAATGGACATTGGATCAAAAACAACGAGCAGCTGCATATCGACTACTTGCGGCAATAGAGGCCAATGAAATCACGAAAGAGGATGCTGTTGCGTATGGGAACTGGTACTCCTATTTGCTCGAACATTTAAAAGCGGATGAGAAGGAGTGTAATGAATGAGCAAGTCTTTCCATCAGCTGAAGCCATTCAATAGGCTTCTTTACTTGATGTTTTTATTGTAGGCGAGTGCTTCTTTTCCCCTTTGCATCGTTAGTATTTTATCGACGCGGAGGCAGGCCCATTCTGTTACTGATTGTTTTGGGGACTGGTGAGAACTGTGGTTGGCACATCTTTCTCTCCTGCATAAAATACAATCAGATCTACATCGGTTTCTCCTAATGCTTTGCCTTCGTGAATCGTGTTGACAACTTCTATGAGAGCATCGCCTTGTTGGTAAGTCTTTCTAGTGCCATCTTTTAATTTGAGTTCTAGTGTTCCCTGGAGAATGACGGCGGCATTGATCACAGGATGGTAGTGCCAGGGTAATGTCACGCCACTTGGCACTTGGATCCGAAGTATTTTGATATTGGGCTGTCCCTTGGGATAGCTGGGTAACACTCTGCCATTCCACATTTTAGTGGAGTTTGCTAACACCTCAACCTTGACTCCATGGCTTGCTGAGTGCCCGTCATCGCTATTCGCGAATGATGGCCACAAGATTGATGTTGTAAAGACGAAAGATAAGGAAATAAAAAGATTTTTGATTGCCTTATTTCGTAAGAATGTTGTTAATAGGTTCGCGCTCATCCCTAAACCTTTCTTGCCAATATGTCTCGATAGGCTAGAGAGTTTTTCTGTACTGGCCCGTATGTGTGGATTGGCTCAGTGGCTGTGCTCTTCTTGATGGATGTGTTCAGAGTTTGTATTGGATAGCATTCCAATCATGCGAACCCTATCAAGAGGTGGTGCTTCGGAAGGAATGGAAGCCACACAACAAAAATTTTGCTGGTGGCCAGAGTCCTTCCTCCGGTTGAAATCAGCTGTAAACCTTGGCCATGAAGGGACCTGCCTGATCGTCCGTAAGAACAGGGGTCACTTCCCAATCCAAGCACTCGGCCCATTCGGCAGCGTGTTCGTAGCAGGCATCAGCATTGTCTGCTTCCACCAAAATCCAGCCTTCTACCGAGCCAGGACCATGAAACCGCTTCCATGATTTGCATTCAGGGAATGGAGCCCCTGTAGATAAAAACTTTTTAGCCGCAATGGCGTGATAACCAGTTTTAAATGACCAATGCATTAAAAATGTCATGTACGTTGTCGTCAATTCCTTATTTTAGATGACTGCGCGAAAAGCCATGTAGTTTTTGATACGCAATGAGTTGGTATTTTTGCTGCATTTTGCACCTGATGATCTAGGCTATTTCGCTGTTTTTTATATAATGCGCCTCATGGCAGCAATTCGGCGCAATTGATGGCTTAATAAAAATGATAAGAAAATAGCTATTGCTGTTGATCCTAATCCAAGCAGCCAGACGTTTCTTACCCCTAGTGAATAGGAGCTGATCATGGTTCCTGCAAGGAGTGGTATGTGGATTAAATAGGCGCCAAAACTATCCTTGCCTGCCTTAACAAGCCAATGCTTTTCTGGCTGTTGGTGGTCTTGACTCCAGGCTAAAATTGCAGCCATATATCCCCAGCTAATGAGTGGTGTTAAAAATTCCATGATTGGCGTAATAGTTTGCGTGTCTGTCTCATTAAGGGGGACTTGAAATGGTGCGTGGTTTGCAGCCACGAGTACCAGTGTGATCAGTAATGAAAGTTGTAGCCATCGCAATGCGTGCTGCTTGTTAATACGTTCTAACCATTGATGCGATGCGGCTTTGCATCCCACAAAGAATAAAAAACAATAGGTCCAAAGGTGCATTCCCTGATAGCCAAGACCATCTAAATGGGAGTTTTTTAAGTTTGACCAGAATCCTGTGAAATGTCCCATTACGATCTCTAGTATCCCAAGAATTGCAGCGCTCATCAGCCAGGAACGCCAGCCTGGCAACGGTTGGATGTTCTCAACTGAAAATCGGCTTTTTCGAATGAAGGCCCAGCAGCAGTACATTGTATTCAATAAAATGAGTATTACAAGAAACCATTGAGGTCCAATTCTATTCAGTGGAAGAGTGTTGATTTCTTGCGCAAATACGGTGCTGTTGGGGATGGCGAGACCGGCTAAAGGTGTTATGTTGTTAAGTATTGAAATTGCAATGATCAGAGGGATCCCAAGACGAAGAAGGCGGCGCTTGGCAAAGTATCCGCCCCCTCGTTTATGCACTGAATTTGGTAACAAGTAGCCTGAGATCAGGAATAGGATGTTCATGTAAAAAGTGTTACAGATCCATCCAAACCAATTACTCGCTGCCTCGTAAATAGGTGATGACACGATCATTTGTCTCGTATCTGTTGTGAACAGTACGCCTACAAATATCGTATGACTGGCGATGACGAGGGCTATCATAATTGCTTTAATTTGATCTAAGAAAATCAGTCTTTCTGGATCTTTTGTTGGACTTGAGAGCACAATTGTCCTTCGTTTTGGTTTTGTTGTTGTCTCGTGAAGAGGTCTTGTAGGAGGCCTTTGAAGCCTGTGTTGCATTTCAAGATGGCCACTCAGTTCCTGCTTTGTGAAAACTGTGGTCTCACCTCAAGCAGATTGTGATGAAGGGTGTAATTGTTTTCATCAAGATGGGCTTTGATCGATGACTGGTGCTGAAATGCCCCTGTCCGTTGCGATTGGAGCCGACCACCCAAACTCAGGGACAAGGCCATAGCCCTGGGGTTGTGAAGGCCCATGGATTCATTTTTCAGTTTGAATGGTTAATGAAATGGCTGTCGCTCTGGGTGACCTTTTCTCCATAAGGACAGCAATAGCATGGCGATGAGGATGATCATCAAAGGTATATTGATGATGGCTCCTGGGGCATCACCCATTGTCTCAATGGGTTTGTAGTGGCCAATATAAAAAGCTCTTACTCCGTATTCAATGCTGCCAAGGGCATATAAAAGAGGTATGAGTGCTTTGTATCTCAAGCAAGCCGCAAGATAGATGATTCCGATGACTAATTGTGATAGACCCCAAAGTGCAAATATCCCAATAACGGTTCCTGATGCTTCTGCTGAATAGGTGTCAAGCGGAATGGTGGCTATCGATTGCGCCCCTCCATCGGCCGCGAGCAAGTGGTGTTGGCTGCGCCAAAGTGTTATAGCAGTCAACACATAAAAGAACCATAGAGAAGCTTTTCTGCCTGAAAAGGTGTTGTCTATGGCTGTTGGTAAAAGTAAGCTTGCGTCAAGCATTGATTTGAGTTCCGTTGTTTGCGTTACTTCAAACGTTAGGTCGCTCGTGCTTTTTTGGGGATTTGTTTGTGGATTCGTCCCGATGTTTAGATTTTGATGTCGCGGCAAGCGAATCGACTGATTGCTTGGTGTGCGAAGGTGGCGATGAAATCGTGCCGCTCAACAGCTTCCCAACACCTCGATGGCTTTAAGATTATGTTTCTTTGTTGAAAGGAGTCGTGGCAAAGCTTGGTGAGATAAAGCTCAAGCAAATTCAGCAGCTGAATACGGCGGATAGTGCCCTTTTGATTCGCAAGCACAAAGAGCTTCTCAATTGGATGATGAGGACATTCCAGCTGGACACCTATGGGTTGACGTGGGCTCAGTTCTTTAAGGGCGTAGGAATCGGTGGCCTTGCTGTCTGGCTTTTGATGCGTTGAGGCTCGGCTTGCGTGCCTGGGTTGTCGGCACGATGATCTATGGCAGTAACAACATTCGTGCAAGGGGCATGCGGGAAAGCAGCCGTTCGCCGATGGTGAATCGATAGAGCTTGTATCCGTTGGTGAGATGGCTAAGCCCACGCTGTGTCTGTTGGTTTATAGTTTTTTGGGGATTTATTCGGTTTGGAACAGAGATTTAACAATCTTGATTTGTAAGTATCTTCATTTCACAATGCAGCCATATTGGAATGAGCCCAAGGGTGTTAAATTGCCGTTTCACCTTCTCTCATAGGCAAAGCTCTTCTTTGGTTGATTCAGTGATACAAGCTTCTTGCTGACTCACTGAATGGAGCGAAGGAGTCGGCGATTGATCTCAGGGGAAGAGTTGCTAGTCCAACAGCAGTGTGTTGAGGAAGATCAAAATTAGGGTCTCCTGAGAAAGTAAATCCGGGGTCAGTCTCAACAAAAAGGAGATTTGCTTGAGCCTGCAGCCCGATCATCACGCTGCAGCTATCTGAGGCTTCAGCGGCACAGTGCGAATACTCCGA
>Ga0213863_10001292_pt1 | contig 18313 bp, 13 predicted proteins | sample PICome_8_FD_160128 | JGI IMG/M metagenome (GOLD analysis project Ga0213863, IMG submission 160128) | Coastal seawater microbial communities near Pivers Island, North Carolina, United States - PICO497 | ecosystem: Environmental > Aquatic > Marine > Coastal | place: USA: North Carolina... | reverse complement strand
CTGCTGCCGAGACTTTAGACAACCGGGAACCATTGCTGACCGCTGAACCTAGATCACTGCCGGCCAACCTGTTCGACCTGAGTCCGGCGGCTCAAATCGATGACCTTGATTTGCCCCTGCGGCCGGCAACCCCGCAGTTCTGCTTTGGATCCGACAGTGCGGAGCCTCTTGAGCCAGCAGAATCGCCCCCATTACAGGACCTGATCGAACCGCCCGATCAAGGGATTAAAGCCACCGGACAGCCTGCATCGGATCTATCCACAGCAGAGTCTGCGCCCATAACCCCAATCGGCGGCGAGAATGAGATATTTTCGGCAGATGCGACGGAAGGCGCACTTGCTCGCGAGAGTTTCGCCAACGACACCCTGGCGCCGCTTCCCGAACCTCAATTTCGAGCGGTGCCGGGCAACCAAACCAAGGTCACGCCTACCCCATATCTGGCACTTATCCACGGGGTTACGGTCTTTATGCAGGGAATGGCACACAACGCCTTTCGGCAAGTGCCCGACGAGCAACTCGCGCTGCGCGATCTGGTTAGACGCCTAGAGAATTCTGGTGAGTTCGAGGTACTTCAGCAGCTGGCTTGGCAGCAGCCGGTTCCCGAGCGCGGTAATCCTCAGCCAATCTATGTGAATCTTGGCAATGGCGAGCTTCAGGGACATTTGGCCGTGACCCTTGGCCGATATTTGCATACCCAAGCCACATTGTGGCTGGAGCCGACGCCAACGGCACCAACTTCGGACCTCGCCGGCTATGCCCAGTTAGACCAAAGCCAGCGAATGCGCAGCGGTGAGCTGCACTATTTTGACCACCCACTGTTCGGTCTGTTGGTGCGAATCGACAAAGTCTCACCACCGGCAAAGCTGCAGGCACACTTTGAAACCTTCCAGTTGGGGCTTGAGACGGAAACCCCTTAGCGCGCTAGGCGGTTCGATACAGGCTAGGCAGATTGCGGCAATAGCCCAACACGTCTAAACCGCACCCGAATACACCAGACGAATCGGTAGTCACCACACCCAGCTGTCGAGTGAACTCAGATGAGGCCGTACGCTGTATCACACTGCATCGCCAGACAGGCCCTGTCTGATGACCGGACAGTACCGCCAGCAGGGCTTCCGCCTGACTCGCTCTCATCTGCCCATCATCTACGACCACGACCAGACGCTCGGTCAAGGAAGGTAAATCTCCCGCCACAATGGGTTCATCACCGTCAAAGCCGCAGTGTGCAATCTGCAGCGGAAATACCATGCGCTGCATCAGCGCCCCGAGCAGATAGGAGCCGCCGGGCAGCACGCCAAGAATTACCGGGGATTGATCCTGCAGTTCGGCGGTCAAGGTGACCGCCATTCGATCAATGGCAGCGGCCATGTCACCCGCATCAGCGAGTACTCGGGCGCTCTGCAGGGCACGGGATACCGGCGTAGGGAAGTCTGCTGTCGCGATCAGTTCCTGTAACACGTCGGCCATAGACCCTAGCCCACCCCTTGATTGTCGCTCTGTTGCTCTCGAGCCAGTTGCTCCAACGCCTCAGGCGTTTGCAACTGCAGGGTCTGTGTTGGAAACGCAAACTCCGCATCGTGAGCAGCAACGATGTCAGCAATTTTGAGCAGCACGTCTTGTTTCACCGCGTGAAAGGTCGCCCAGTCCGTGGTTTTCGTAAAGCTGTACACAAAGAAGTCTAAGGTGCTGTCACCAAAGGTCACGAAATTCACCATCAGCGTTCGTTCTTGAGCGATGTCCTCGTGAGCAACCAGCATTTGATGAACGTCAGCAACAATGCCCGGCATTCGGCTTAAATCGTCGTAACGAATACCAAAGGTTTCGTAGATCCGACGATTGTTCATGCGCGAGGGGTTCTCGACAGACACTTCGGTAAAAACCGAGTTCGGCACATAGAGCGGCCGCTGGTCAAAGGTCCGAATCTGGGTAACCCGCCAGCCGATGGATTCAACCGTTCCTTCAATGTCACGATCCGGGGAGCGAATCCAGTCGCCAACAGAAAACGGGCGATCCAAAAAAATCATCAACGCGCCGAAGAAATTCGCCAGTAAGCTACGAGCAGCAAAACCAATGGCGATGCCGCCTACACCGCCCAGCGCCAGCACACCAGAGATGGAAAAGCCGAAGGCCTGCAGGAGCATCAGAACACCAGTAATGATGATCGATGCCCGCAGTAATTTCCCGATTGCCGTCGCCGTTGTAGCGTCGACAGAATGCTTGTGTTTGCCGTCAACAAAGCTCTTTTCCACATTCTCGGTAAAATTAACGGCAAACCAAATCATCAACCAAACAACGGCGACATCGCGAAGCTCATCGGTTAACGAGAAGATTTCTGCCTGACTCTCCAGTTTCATGGAATCTATGGCGAAGGAAATGCCAACCACCCAAATACCCAAGCCTAATGGTTTTTTGATCGCCTCGACCAAGGCGTCATCCCATAAGTTCTCGGTACGCTCAGCGCGCAGGTGAGCCTGGTTGAGCACCCTAGTCGCCAGATAGCGCAAAAAACCCGTGAACACCAATATTCCGAAAGCGGTACCCAGCCAGCGGTAAGATTCGAGCAACGTGAGCAACTGATCCATAAACATTCCTATATTTCTCGTCCAACACCACGATGTCAGCACAACCTGCGCATAGTACCAAAGCTGACCGCCTCAACCGCCTCTCAATTTCCGTTCGTAGAACACAATACGCACTGCATTAAATGCTGTACAAAAAATCAGTATGCTGGTTATACTCACAGCACTGTACAAATCATCAGGAATGATATGGCTCCTACCAACCCCTCGACTCAGCTTCTCACCGCACGCCAAGCGCAAATCTTGGAACTGATCCGGCGCTACATTAACGACACCGGCTATCCGCCGACTCGGGCAGATATTGCCGCAGAGCTGGGCTTCAAGTCAGCGAATGCGGCTGAGGAACATCTCAAAGCGCTGGCACGTAAAGGGGCCATCGAAATGATACCCGGCACCTCTCGCGGCATCCGCATCCCTGACCTGATGGATGAGGGCTTACCCATCGTTGGCCGTGTCGCGGCGGGCAACCCCATTCTTGCCGAAGAAAACATCGAAGACCGAATCGACCTGCCGGCGGGCTTTTTTCAGCCCCACGCCGACTATCTGTTGCGGGTCCGTGGTGACAGCATGATCGATGCGGGCATTCTGGACGGTGACCTGCTGGCCGTACACAAGACAGAGCAAGCAACCAACGGTCAAATTGTCGTGGCGCGCATTGAGGAAGAAGTCACGGTGAAGCGTTTTCAGCGCACACGTAAGCGCAACCATGTGTTGTTGTTGCCAGAGAACTCGGCCTATGACCCCATCGAAGTGGATTTAGCGGAGCAGAGCTTTGCCATCGAAGGCCTGTCCGTGGGCGTCATTCGCCAGCAAATCTGACCGTCAAGCGAACCCTGAACCAGACGGCTACTAGGCCGTCTTCTTCTTCTTAGTCGCTTTCTTGCGAGTGCTTGGCTTCTTCGGCTCGCCCTCTTCTACCCAATTCGGTTCTTGGTAAAAGGCCTTCCAACCCGTCGCCTTACCGTCAAGCTCTGATTGAACGTACTGTTCCTTGGTCTTACGACTGTATCGAATAACCGCTGGATTACCGTTCGGATCTTTCTCGGGCGCGCCGAGGAGGTATCGAAACTTAGGGTCAAGCTCATTCGCGTGGGGCTTGATCTCAGCCACCAGCGGCGCACGGGTCTCACGGTGTTTTGGGAACTGGCTCGCGGCGAGAAAAATCCCGGAGGCCCCGTCTCTGAGAAGGTAATGGTCTTCTACCTTTTCGCACTGCAGCTCTGGCATGGGGACCGGATCTGCCTTGGGGGGCGCGGGTTCTCCGCTGCGCAACAGTTTGCGCGTATTCGGGCAAGCGACACACCCAAAGTACTTGCCAAAACGACCGGACTTAAGCTGCATTTCTTCGCCGCACTTATCGCACTCTAGCAAGGGGCCGTCGTAGCCCTTGATCTTGAAAGTACCGGTTTCGATTTCTATCGCGGAACAATCTGGGTTGTTACCACAAATGTGCAGCTTGCGAGTCTCATCCACCAGATAGCTGAGCATGGCGCTTTGGCACTTAGAGCACTTGCGCATTTTGCGCAGCAGCTTGGACTCACCCTCTTCATCCTGCTCCACATCAACGGCCTCTTCACCGGGAATCAGGTTGATGGTCTTGGTGCATCGCTCCTTAGGCTTTAATCCGTAACCCGAGCACCCTAAAAAGACACCCGTAGAGCCATTGCGGATTTGCATATGACGTCCGCAATCCGCATTCGGACACAGAATGTCCGTATCCGTAGGCGCGTTGTCTCGCATACCGTTTTCGACATCCTTGGCGGTCACCAGCTTGCCGCTGAAATCGCCATAAAATTCGTTCAGAACCGCATCCCACTGGGCCTGGCCATGGGCTACCTTGTCCAGTTCTTCTTCCATCGTGGCGGTGAAGCGGTAGTCCATCAAATTGTCAAAATTTTCAACGAGCCGGTCGGTAACCAACTCGCCGATTTTTTCAGCGTAAAAACGTCTGGTGTCCAGACGAACATAGCCCCGGTCTTGGATGGTCGAGATAATACTGGCGTAGGTCGAAGGACGGCCAATGCCTAGCTTTTCCAGCTCTTTCACAAGGCTCGCCTCACCAAAACGCGCGGTGGGCTTCGTAAAGTGCTGAATGGCCTCGCAGTCGGTCAGCACCAGTTCATCACCAGCCTGAAAGTCGGGCAAAGTCGCGTCTTCGTCCTTTTTGGACTGTGGAACCATCACTCGAGTAAACCCGTCAAACTGCAAAATACGGCCGCGCACAGACAACTCAAAGTCACCTGCCTGTGCCTTAATACTGGTACTCAAGTATCGGGCATCGGTCATCTGGCAGGCCAGAAACTGATTGCGGATAAGCTCGTACAAACGCACCGCGTCTCCATCCACGCCGGTGATATGCTCCGGGGCTGTGGTGACATTGGATGGCCGAATCGCCTCGTGGGCCTCTTGGGCGTCTTCCTTACTGCTGTAGCTTTTCGGCGTCTCAGGCAGATACTCGGCGCCGTAGGCCTTACCGATCAAATCCCGAGCAGCGTCCACGGCTTCCGTGCTGAGGTTCGTTGAATCCGTCCGCATGTACGTAATGTAGCCAGCCTCGTAAAGCCGCTGAGCCATGGTCATGGTCTTTTTCACCGAAAATCCCATGCGCGTACTGGCAGACTGCTGCAGTGTCGAGGTGATAAACGGTGCGTTGGGACGGCTCCGCGTGGGCTTGTCTTCACGTTTGGAGATGCGGAAGGCTTGGGCCTTCAATTCGGCAATCAGCGCCGAGGCAGCGGCCTCATTGGTGGGACGAAAGGTCTCACCCTGATACTTGGCTACCTGAAAACGCACCGGTGCAACATCTTGAGTACGATTCAGATCTGCAAACGCATCCCAATATTCTTCAGGCACGAACGCACGGATTTCGCGCTCACGTTCAACAATCAAACGTACCGCGACACTCTGTACGCGGCCCGCAGACAGGCCACGCGCCACCTTGGCCCAGAGTAAGGGCGATAACTCAAATCCAACCACGCGATCCAAAAACCGCCGCGCTTGTTGCGCGTAGACTCGATCCATGTCGATATCACCCGGATCCACAAAGGCTTCTTGAATCGCTTTGCGGGTGATTTCGTTGAACACCACACGGCGATAGCGACTTTCATCGCCGCCAATGGCCTCGCGCAAGTGCCAGGCAATGGCTTCCCCCTCTCGATCGCGGTCCGTGGCCAGAAAAATCGCCGGCGCCTCTTTAGCCAAGCGCCTTAACTCATCGACCACCTTTTCTTTGCCGGGCAAAATTTCGTATTCGGCAGACCAGTTCTTGTCGGGGTTGACCCCCATACGTTTGACCAGTTGATCTCGTGCGCGCTTCTTTTTATAGGCCTCGCGTTTGGCAGGCGTTAGCGCCTTAGTCTTTTGTGCTTCCTTAGCCCGCGCCTTGGGATCAACGGCCTTACCGCCCGTCGGCAGGTCACGGATGTGCCCCACACTGGACTTAACAACAAAGTCCTTGCCTAGGTAACGGTTAATCGTCTTTGCTTTTGCCGGTGACTCAACAATAACGAGAGAACGTGCCATGTATTGAATGCCCTTATGTTCGAAGGAAAGCTCATCAAGTCGTCTCTAAGGCACCAGACACCGCAAATTGCAGTCCACTTTGGACGCTGACTGGCTAGAGACCGGCGATTTATAGGACGCGCCAGACCTGCCTGTCAAGAAATGTCGCGGGTAAAAGCCTAATCCGATATTGGTCAGTCCGTATCTGACGATCCGTTCGTATCGTTTTCCCCGTCCCTATTCAGGACTGGTGCCCCAATGTTTTTTTGTTTGATTCACCAGCATCTTCATGGCCTTGTCCAACAACTCAAGGCGAGGAAAGCCAGCCAATGTCTGCGGAATCTTTGGCTTACTGTTGGGCCAAAACCATGCCACGGGACGGTTGTTGGTGTTATGCGCCTGGGGGTTTTGCTCCCGCCAGAATGCTGCAACAAACCGTTTGTCCAACTGCACTGCGACCACATCGCCGGGTAACTGGTTCATAACGGTCATCAGCTCTCGGACCGCAGCAGGCCGCGCCAGCCACAGTTGAAGGGACTTGAGCTGAGCGGAGTCACCTTGAGCGGCAACGCCCCAACCGCTGTCCAATGGCTCGACCGGCACGGTCGGTGTCGGCGGAATTCGCAACAAGGTAACGGCGGGCAGGTTATTGAGTGTGATGCCCAGAGGGAGTTGGTAACGCGCACACGATAGGGCCGGATGGCGCACACCACCTCCGGCGGTGACCCGCTCGTCGTCGGTGGGGTTCAACTTAATCACTTTGTCGAGCTGTACGGTATAGCCCAACTTACGAGCCACAGCACGCAGCGACGTGAGATATCGATCACGATCCGACGGCATCAAATACAGAATTGGTCCGATGACGATCCCGAGTGCGAGCAATATGATGAACCATTCCATGGATTGAACCTCTATAGCACTTCGAACGGATAAAAATGCCGTACAGCGACGCCGGCGTGCGCGAAGTCTCCGCCTTTTCACGATCAAGGGGAAGAACGAACACAATCTATTGTTGCGGCGGGAAACTGCGGGTATCTTCCGCTCAAAGACAATCAGTCGAGGTTCCAATGTCACCTTATTCAACCGTTGTTCTCGCTGCCGACCTTACGGAAGAATCTACTCTGCTCGCAGAGCGGATGAAGCAAATCGTGGGCGACTCTCCCTGCGCGGTACACATTGTCCATGTTATTGAACCCTTGAGTTCAGCCTACGGAGGCGATGTCCCCATGGACTTGTCGCCGGTGCAAGATCAAATTCAGGACCAAGCCAAAATTCATCTGGCCGAATTCGGCGCGCAACTTGGCGTGCCCGAGGATCACCAGCATTTAATCTTTGGCCGACCCCAAAGCGAAATCCATCGGGTTGCTGGAGAATGCGATGCCGATTTAATTGTCGTTGGCAGCCATACGCGCAGTGGTCTGGCGCGTCTTCTGGGCTCTACGGCCAATGGCGTCATGGACAGCGCGCCCTGTGATGTCCTGGCCGTCCACGTGGGTGAAGGTTAAGCCATCATCAACATTGTCCGATATTTGGCGCGGTTTTGCGCAATGTTCGCCCTGCTTTGGCTGTCCGGCAACGCCTCCAGCGCGTCTGAGCAAGATTATCGAGCTACCTATCGGCAGGCCTTAGAGTTCGTTCGCCAGGGCCAGTTTTCGCGCAGCGAAGAACTCCAGCAACAGCTTGGTGACTATTCGCTCGCACCCTATGTTGAATACCACCGGCTGAACAACAGCATTCGACAAACCAGCGCGTCAGAGATCGACAGCTTTCGAGAGCGCCATGGCGACTTACCCGCCACCAAGCTGCTCTATTCCCGTTGGTTAAAAGACCAAGGCAAGCGACGTAATTGGCGAACATTGTTCGAACGTCGCTATGACACAACAAACGCTGAGCTTGCGTGTTATTTCGTACGCGCCCAATACGGTGTCGGTGAAAAAGCTCAGGCGTTGGATGCAACCACGGCACTGTGGTCGAAGCCCTCATCTCAGCCTAAGGCCTGCGACCCGCTCTTTGCGGTATGGCGCGGCACCGAGCGTTTCAGTCAGCCAGTGATTTGGCAGCGCTTTAGCGACGCCATGGACGCCAACGAACGCGTGCTCGCTCGTTACCTGCAGCGGTATCTGACTGGCGCTCGACGCAGTACGGCTAAAGCCTTTTACGAACTGCGTAGCCAGCCACAGCGAGTAGCGTGGCGTGGGGCATTTGCTGAGGACACCGCCGAAAACCGTGAAGCCATCAGCTACGGCATTCGACGTTTGTCCACGCGAAAGCCTGACAGCGCCGCATCCGCGTGGGCAGCGTTCAGCAAGACCCACACATTTATCGATGCCCAGCGTGAACTCATCGCCGCCCATGTCACCGTAGGCTTGGCCCAAGCAGACCGATTCCCTGAACCAGAACAACGTGAAGATATTCGCTCGGACTATGCCGTTCAGGGGCTTGTTACCGCGGCTATCGCCAAACAGCGGTGGGCCGAGGTGGTTTACTGGGTTTCGCGCCTCAGTCCCGATCAGGCCAGCGAGGAGCGAGCACGTTACTGGTTAGCCCGAGCCCAAAGTCAACTTGGCGAGCCTTCCAGCTTCGCTGAGTTGGCGACCCAGCGCAGCTATTATGGCTTTCTGGCGGCAGCGCAACAGCGCTCAGCGACACAGCTTCGAGCCATGCCGACGCGAGCCTTCACAGCAGAAGATGAAGCAAAGCTACTGCAAATACCCGGCATCGCTCGCGCCGTGGAACTGTTTGCCTTGGGGGATAACCTAAACGGACGTCGTGAGTGGTATCAGCAGCTGGAGCGACAAGACAAAGAAACCCAACATGCCATGGCGTATCTGGCCCAGCGGCTTGGCAAGCTGTTTCTAACCATTCAGACGGCCAACGGTGCTCAAGCGAGAGACGATCTTGCCCTGCGATTTCCAGCAGCTTATGGCCCGTCCTTCGACGATGTGGCATTACGACACAACATCGATAGCAGCCTGCTGCGGGCAATCACCCGTCAAGAATCGGCCTTTCAGGTCAAGGCCAAATCCAGCGCAGGCGCCCTTGGCTTAATGCAGGTTATGCCCGCCACAGCGAAGCTGGCCATGCGGCGCGGAAACCTAGCTAGGCGCTTAGGTGCCGGCAGCGGTCAAGTCATCGAACACGACCTAGTGATTCCAGAGCGTAATATTGAAATCGGCAGCTACCATTTAGGTTGGCTGTTGAAGCGCTATGACAACCTGAGACCCTTGGCCATTGCTGCCTATAACGCCGGAGAAAGTCGTGTGGATCGCTGGTTGAGGCGCTCGCCAAGCGTGCCCATCGACGTCTGGATAGAGACCATTCCGTTTCGCGAAACGCGCAACTACGTACAAAACGTGTTGGCGTTTCAGGTGGTGTATCAAGGCCTTGATCAGCGCCCCGCCCCCATCCTCCAGGACAATGAATGGGTCACGCCAGGCTAGGAGCACAGGGGTGTGAACGGCTCTCGCCAGTACCTCGAGTCAGACCCACTGCTTACCCCCTCAAGAAGCGCGCCAGTTCCTCTGAGCCAAACGGTGCGGGCAGTTCGCTTTCGCCCATGCGCAGCACGGGGATTTTCTCGCCGTAGCGTTCAAGCAGACTGTCGTCATCGGCCACATCGATCACCTCCAACTGCACACCGGCCAGCCCGGGCATGCTAAACAGCAGTTCCAAGGCTTGGTCACACAGGCTGCAATGAGATGTGCTGTAGAGGGTGAGGTACTGCATAAGTTCTGTATCATTCAGTGAATGGTCGCGAGCCGGCGCGAGCCGAGCTAACATCGTGTCATGCAGTTTACCACGCGCCTCACAAACAACCTCGATCGGCTGATCTTTCCACTGCCCGTCTGCGACCAGATTCGGTGGGAATCCATTGCCGCTGGAGATGATACAGCGGCCTCGGCTTGGCGCGCGGTCGTCTACTTACCCGACATACCCAACCATCATATTGTGGTACCAAGTTTTGCCTGTTTGACCAAGGACTATCAATACCAGTGTAGCCTGCACAGCCAAGAACCGGCGGAGACGAGCACCCTCACGCCTGTGGTATCTGCCGGTGTCGATCCCTGGCAGGGTTTTATGGCCCCAACGCCGAGTACCAAGCACATACAGTCGAAAATTGACTGCTGGCATACCAGTGCTAACTGCGCGGATTTGCAGGCTGAACTGATGCTCTACCTGCCAAAGTCATTGGCCCCGCCTGAGAACGACTTATTCACGTTAAGCATCAGGCCCATAGAGCAAGACGCCGGGATCATTGGGTTACCAACCGACACAGTGGTGCTGGAACCGCCCCTACCGATCAGTCAAATGCAGGCGCCTTCGGAGATCGCCAAACGCATCTGTTCACCCACCGCAACGACCATGGCTGTAGCCGGCAAGGACGCGGCGATCCTCTGGCCTGATGCCATCACAGCGTGCTACGACCCGAACACCAAGGCTTACGGCAAGTGGCCTTTAGCCATTTATTGGGCATCTCAACAGCAGCGATTGGGAACGGTAGAGGCGCTGGCTGGCTGGGCGGACGCCGAAACAGTCTTACGCTCGGGAGCGCCCATCGTTTGCAGTATCCGTTTTGCCAAAGACGCCCTCCCCGGCGCGCCACTAACTCAGTCCGGTGGGCACTTGGTGGTGCTGTACGGCATTGAATTCGAACAGAACGAGGGCTTTGCCCTTGTGATGGATCCTGCCGGTGACACCGCCGATCACGTCGCCCAACGCTATCCGCTGCAAGCATTCAGTGATGCGTGGCTGAGACACCGCGGTGGCGCCTATGTCTTCGGGTCTGGAACACGCGACCCATGAACATCGGCACCAATGTCTATCTGCGTAAAGTGGTTAATCAGGATCAATCGGAATTTCTTCAGCTGATGCGAGCCAGCATGGAGATGCACCGCCCGTGGATCACGCCGCCCACCACACCTCAAATGTTTCGCAATTATTTGCAGCGTATCCGACGCAGCGATCATGAGGGCTACGCGATCTGCCGCACTGACGACGACTGCATTGTTGGGGTGATCAACATCAATCACATTGTCCGCGGTACCTTTCAAAATGCGTCGTTGGGCTACTACGTAGGCGCGCCCTTTCAAGGTCATGGGTACATGCAGCAGGGGTTGGAGCAGGTGCTCAGACTGGCGTTTACGACCTTGGGGCTGCATCGACTGGAAGCCAACATACAACCTGATAATCTACGTTCGAAGGCTCTGGTGGAAAGCTGCGGTTTCGACTTTGAAGGCGTGAGCAGGCGCTTTTTGTACATTGACGGTGAATGGCGAGACCACGAACGCTGGTCTGTCTTTGCCGACCGGGATACCTTACGACCATGATAGAGAACCCAAGCTCAACAGACACGCTCTGCGTTGCCATTTTGGCCGGCGGACCTTCAGCCGAGGCCGATGTTTCCAGAAACTCCGCCGCGCAAATACAACTTGCGCTGACTCAAGCCGGCCACAGCGCAAGCATTTTTGAACTGGATCAGCACTGTGCCGCAGCACTAATTGCCGCACAACCTGACGTGGTGTTTCCCGCGTTGCACGGCCCACCCGGCGAAGACGGCACCGTCCAAGGTATGCTGGAAATGCTGCGTCTGCCCTACGTGGGCAGTGATGTACGCGGCAGTGCGATCGCTATGGACAAGGCCATCGCCAAAAGCGTGTTTCAACGCGCCGGGCTACCTGTCAGTGCTGACTGTATCGTGCACCCAGATCAGGATTTGACGGAAGCGGCCAGCGAAATCGTCCACACCTTGGGCACATGCGTTGCTATTAAACCGTTGAACCAGGGCTCCGCTATTGGTGTACAGCTGCTTCCCAACGGCGGCGACATTGCCGCTGCGCTGGCGGCAAGTGTGATCTATGGCAGCTGCCTCGTGGAACCCTTTGTCCTCGGCCGTGAGATGACCGTAGGGATTCTGCAGTTGGGTGAAGAACTGCACGTGCATCCTGTCATCGAAATTCACACCCCTGAAAACACCTGGTACGACTACGAACATCGCTATACCGTCGGCCAAAGCCACCACGTGATGCCAGCACAAATCTCAGCGGCCTTGACCGAGCGACTTCAACAGGCAGCACTGTCGGCGCATCGCAGCTTGGGATTGCGAGACCTGTCCCGGGCGGACTTTATCGTCACCGATACGGATGAAATCTATCTCCTGGAAGTTAACGCGCTGCCGGGTATGACACCGGTCAGCCTGTACCCCGAGGGAGCCGGCGCCCTTGGTTATCCGTTTGAACGATTGGTGGACACACTCGTGCGGCAGGCGTACACGCGATAAAGACCATCTACCGCGCAAAAAAAAACCGCCCGATAATCGGACGGCCAAACGGGGCTAGGAAAAAACCAATACGACTAGCCCCTTCTCACACGAGACACTTTTTTATTATAAGGACCTCTAAACCGCAGGCCCCTCTTCCTTATAGATCGTAGCCTCGCTCATCGTGAGAAACCAAGTCCAAGCCTTGCATCTCGTCTTCTTCATCAACTCGATTGCCGACTAAGGCATCTGTCACCTTGAGAATTACAAACGTTACGACCGCGGTGTAAACAATTGATGACACGATGCCAATTGCTTGAGTGGACACCTGAGTGCCGATCGCGATGTCTTCTTGGCCGCTGAATACGCCCAAGGCGTTGCTGGCAAAGACACCCGTCAGAAGGGTGCCAAGGATGCCGCCCACACCGTGCACGGGAAAGACGTCCAACGAATCGTCAATTTTTAGTGTTCGTTTGATGTATCCGGTGGCGTAATAGCAGACAAAGCCTGCCGACAGACCGATAATCAACCCACCGCCAGGACCGACAAAGCCAGAGGCCGGCGTAATGGTACCCAGACCCGCTACCATGCCCGTTACCGCACCCAGTGCAGACGCTTTTCCGTGATTGATGCGCTCCAATAACATCCAAGTGCAGGCGCCCGCCGCTGCAGAAATGTGGGTGACCAACATGGCCATACCCGCGTCACCGTTTGCGGCCAAGGCGCTGCCGCCGTTGAAACCAAACCACCCGACCCAGAGCATACCCGCGCCCATAATGGACAGCGTCATGTTATGCGGTGGCATGGCTTGGTTTGGGAAACCCCTGCGATTACCCAGCACCATGGCAGCCACCAATGCGGCAACGCCAGCCGTGATGTGCACGACAATACCGCCTGCAAAGTCCATCACGCCCAGTTCGCTCAGCCAACCGCCGCCCCAGACCCAGTGGCAGATCGGTGCATAAACCAAGATCAACCAAGCCGATGAGAACAATACGACCGCAGAGAAGCGCATACGCTCGGCGAAACCGCCAACGATCAGGGCGGGTGTGATGACTGCAAACGTCATTTGAAACAGAGCAAAGACGCTCTCGGGAATCGTGCCAGACTCCGTGTCTTCGCCAATCTGAGCCAGCAACACGTTGTCCAGGCCACCGATAAAGGCATTGAGGCTGCCGCCGTCGCCAAAGGCCAAGGAATAGCCTACCAACAGCCAAAGCAGCGACATCACGCAAGCAATCGTAAAACACTGCATGAGCACACTGAGCACATTCTTCGAACGCACCAAGCCGCCGTAGAACAACGACAGTCCGGGCAGCGTCATAAACAGCACGAGGGCTGTAGCGGTCATGATCCAAGCGGTATCGGCCCCACTGATGCCTTCAGCGTAGGCGGATTGGCTGAGCAGTAAGCCGCCCATCAGCATAATTATCTTGTTCATCGGTTCTCTCTCCATTCAGAACCGACATTTAAGCGAACCGACACACAAAACGCCACAAAATTGTGCGTTTTATTGTGTCTGAATCAATAAAACTACTTATTCGTCGCAATCACTAAATTGCGCACCAAATTAGTGCCTTGGTAAATAAAAGATGTGTATATTTGTAACGCCTGCGCCCCGGCGTTGAGCATGGCCAAGGCATCCGCCCCGGAGCCGATACCACCAACCCCGACCAAGGTCAGATCCGCCGGTACAGCGCGCCGAAATTGAGCTATCACCTGAGCACTTCGCAGGGTCAGCGGAGCACCACTGAGACCGCCCGCCTCCTCCGCATGCTTACGACCGACCACCGCTTCTCGAGACAGCGTGGTATTCGTCGCGATAATCCCGTCAAACTCGCAGGCGCAAACCTGTTCCGCAATCTGCCCTACCTCGTCTTCGTCTAGATCAGGCGCCACTTTCAATAATAAAGGCACCGGGGTAGATTGACCCGCCAATGCCATTTGGCGTTCCTTGACCTGGCTGAGCAACATGCGAAGGGGTTCACCGTGCTGCAGCTGACGCAGATTCGGCGTATTCGGCGAAGACAGATTCACCGTAAAGTAGTCGGCGTAGCTGTGCAGGCAGTCCATACCCTTCACATAATCGCTGGCCGCTTCGTCATTTGGGGTGTCTTTGTTCTTACCCAGATTAACGCCCAACAGCGTCCCATCTAACCGACCACTGGAACGAACCTGGTGCAAGCGCCGCGCCATGGCCTGCATACCGTAGTTGTTAAACCCCATGCGGTTTATCAACGCCTGATGTTCCGGCAGTCGAAATAGACGGGGCTGCGGATTGCCGGGCTGAGCCAATGGCGTAACGGTACCCACCTCGACAAAGCCGAAGCCGCAGCGTGCCAGCCCCAGAACCGCCTCGGCGTTCTTATCGAGACCTGCCGCTAAACCGATCGGATTCTCAAGCGTTTTACCCAAAAATTGTCGTGACGCGCCAGGCAGCGGGCAGCAGCTGCCCGGAAGCCAGCGGGCAGCGCGTAGTGCGCTCATGGCAATGTAATGCGCAGCTTCCGGTGGAAAGGACAATAGTAACGATTGAAAAGGATTCATGCTGTCGCCAAACTGGTGCGCTTCGCATTCTATAGGTATCGCGATTGTTCACCAAGTAGTGAACACGGCCGGCATCCCCCAGCGCCCAAAATTCGCGATGCGTTTGCCTGTAGGGCGCAGCCACCCTCACCGTTACCGGCAAGGGCACATAACGTCAGGATGTGAGTTGCTGGGACAATTCAGATCATTGCCTCGCACGCCGCTCACAGCACAACCAGGTTGCCGTCGCTCAACAACGTGTCTTCGATGTTTGCCGTATGCGCAACACCCTGCAGTCGAATGGTGACGGAAGCCGCCGCTGCGCCGGTTCCGTCGTGATCGATGGTCAGCAGTGTGCCGCCGCTGCCGTCGTCCATCGCGCTGACCCAGTTCGAGATGTCGTCACCAACCTCGTAACCAATTAACAAGTCAGACAAGTCCAGCATATCGCCACCGGCACCGGTCACAAAGTCGGTAATGGTGTCGTTGCCGGCATCGATATGGCCGTAGTCAAAGATGTCCGCGCCAGCGCCACCGGTCAACACATCATCGCCAGTGCCGCCAAAAATCGTATCAGCACCGGCACCGCCGGTGATCACATCGTCACCGCCCAGCCCATGGTAGGTCACTCCGATATCATCCAGCGTGACGGTATCTACCGCTGTGTTACTACCCACGGTCACGCCGCTGTAGCTGTTATCAGCTATCACGTTCCAGCTGTAGGTATCGATCAGGTGCTGCACCGCCGTGGCGTCGGACGCATTTATCACCCTCAACGCGACTCCGTTTTGCAGCGCCGTTTCCCCCTGGATGGTATCAATGGTGGCCCAGCCGTTAAGGGTAGCGTCCATGTTTGTTGCAGACATACCCATCGCGCCCCGAAACATGTTGGTCATATCGGTCACGTTGGAAACATTCCAGTCACCCAGATCCTGATTGAAGGCAGAAGCACCATCGAACATAAAGCTCATGTCGGTCACACTGCTAGTGTCCCACTCGCCAATGTCCTGATCGAAAGCGTCAGCACTATTGAACATAGATCGCATGGTAGTCACACTGCTGGTGTCCCACTCGCCAATGTCCTGATTGAAGACATCGGCATTAACGAACATAGAGTCCATTCTGTTCACGCTGCTGGTGGTCCAACCGCCAATGTCCTGATTGAAGACAGACGCCTCCCGGAACATAGATTCCATGCTGGTCACACTGCCAGTGACCCACTCGCCAATGTCCTGATTGAAGGCAGAAGCACCTCTGAACATAAAGCCCATGCCGATCACCCTGCTGGTGTCCCACCCGCCAATATCCTGATTGAAGGCAGAAGCACCATTGAACATATTGATCGTGGCGATCACCCTGCTGGTGTCCCATTCGCCAATATCCTGATTGAAAAGAGACACGTCCCGGAACATGCTAGCCATGCTGATCGCGCTACTGGTGACCCACTCACCAATGTCCTGATTGAAGGCAGACGCCCCCCGGAACATACTGGAAAAGGAGGTCACTCGGGCAGTATCCCACTGGCTTATGTCCTGATTGAAGGTAGCGTGATCCATGAAGGCATTGGCCATGCTGGTCACGTGAGAGGTATCCCAGCCGGTAATGTCGGCTGAGGGAACGTTGGTAGCAGAAGCGTCGCCATCCACAAAGGCTGACGCCAATGTGGTCGTGTTCGCAGCGGCGACGTTTCCACCACCCGCCGCCGTCTGCACGGCATTCACAGCCAGAGTGACGGCCACGTTGTTGTGCCCCTCGGCCAAGTCTGGCATCACTGTCGCCGTCCAGGTGTTGGCATCGACCTGTGTCAGGGAACCGGTATCCAGCGTCCCATTTGCCACTATAATGTCGCTCTCGGTAAAGCTGGCAGGATCAATCGCTTCACTGAACGTAAAGGTAATGGTGTTGGTGTTGGTGTTGGTCGTGCTCTCGGCATCTGCTGCAATGCGCCCCGACCCGGTAATGGTTGCACCGAATCTTACATTGACCATCTGACTGCTTATCGCGCCTGCGTTGTCCGTGACATCGACCACCCGCGTCTGAAACGTGTACTCACCGAATGCTAAGGTGCTCGCCGTATTGTCAAAACTCCACGTTGTTGCTGTGTCCTGACTGACCACCATCCATGTTGCGCCGTTATCCAGACTGATCTCAACCACCTCGCCGTCGCCCAGCGCCGTGTTACTGCCGCTGATGACCAAGGTCTGATCTGTGGTGTCGAAGTCACCGGCCGTGTCCGTATCGTCGCTGATCGCTGTGATGGCACTGGTGGCGGTCGGTGGTGCTAAATCTGTCGTGATCGTTCTTGTTGTGGCGACACTGGTATTGCCCGCCACATCCTCTTGCGTCGCACTTAGGGTGTTCGCACCATCGTCTGCAAGATCCGCATCGACAATGGCGATACTCCAGTTACCCAAGGCATCTACCGTGGCGGCTTTAGCCGCAACGCCTGCCTCGAACCCGGTTACCGTGACCGTCGCACCGACTTCGCCGGTACCGGTCAACATAAAGCCTGCGGTGTTCTCCGTCGCATTGATCAGATCATCATCGGAGACTACGTTAATCACTGGTGCTGCCACGCTTAAATCCGTGGTCACCGTGCGAGTGGTCGCGGTACTGGTATTGCCTGCCACATCCACTTGCGTCGCACTTAGCGTGTTCGCACCATTGTCCGCGAGATCCGCATCGGCAATGGCGATACTCCAGTTACCCGAGCCATCTACCGTGGCGGTTTTAGCCCCAGTCTCGAACCCGGTCACCGTGACTGTTGCACCGACTTCGCCGGTACCGGTCAACATAAAGCCTGCGGTGTTCTCCGCCGCATTGATCAGATCATCATCGGAGACTACGTTAATCACCGGTGCTGCCACGCTTAAATCCGTGGTCACTGTGCGAGTGGCCGCGGCACTGGTACTGCCCGCCACATCCACTTGCGTCGCGCTTAGGGTGTTCGCACCATCGTCTGCGAGATCCGCATCGACAATGGCGATACTCCAGTTACCCGAGCCATCTACCGTCGCGGTTTTAGCCCCAGTCTCGAACCCGGTCACCGTGACCGTTGCACCGACTTCGCCGGTACCGGTCAACATAAAGCCTGCGGTGTTCTCCGCCGCATTGATCAGATCATCATCGGAGACTACGTTAATGACCGGTGCTAATGAGACTAAATCTATCGTGATCTCGCTGGCCGTGGCATCCATCGCCGTGTTAGTAGCCATATCGGTGACCGTGGCCGTCACCTCGTAACTGTTGCCATCGGTAAACGCGCCCAGCGTACCGCTGCTCACCGTCGCCGTACCGGTGTCGATACTCCACACACCGGCTGTCACGGTGACGTTGTCATAGGTCGCACCGTTTACCACGACCGTCAGGCTCTCACCCGCCGCTAACGTGGCCATACCGGTAATCGTCGGGGTCGTGTCGTTGGTCGTCAGCGCATCCACCGTGGGCGCTG
>Ga0213863_10001290_pt1 | contig 18327 bp, 8 predicted proteins | sample PICome_8_FD_160128 | JGI IMG/M metagenome (GOLD analysis project Ga0213863, IMG submission 160128) | Coastal seawater microbial communities near Pivers Island, North Carolina, United States - PICO497 | ecosystem: Environmental > Aquatic > Marine > Coastal | place: USA: North Carolina | collected... | reverse complement strand
TAAGCCTTCTCTGAGCGCCGGGAGGACGACCGCTCGAAAGAGAGAGAGAGAGAGAGAGACAGACTGCTGCTTTGAGAGACCCTACCCTAACCACCCAAAACGCATGCGCGCGGTGAAAGTCACGACGTCTTCGTCTTTGAAGTCTTTTCTCTTTCGCAGTCTCGGGAATCAGAAGAGGAGGAGTCGTCGTCATCCTCTCTCGCCGTCGTCGAACGACATCAGCGCGACCGCGAATACCAGTCAAAGAAGACAAACGATGCGAGAAGAAGTGACAAAAAGAATGCCCGCGAGTGTGAAGAAAGAAAATCTGCCGGAAAAAGTCTGCGTGGTGTGCAACCGCCCGTTCACTTGGAGGAAGAAATGGGAGCGATGTTGGGACGAAGTCACAACCTGTTCGAAGAGTTGCAACGCGAAGAGGAAGCGAGAGAAGCAACAGCAGCGAGGAGGAGAGGAAAAGGAGGGAGAGCAGCAGCAAACGATGATTCAGACGACGAAAAGCGAAGAAGGGAATAAGTTGTGCGATAAATGCGGCAAATCGAGAGCGATGTTAATCCGATGTCAAATCGACAGCGGGAAGCGTTGGAATATGATATGCGTAGAAGGATGTTGGCGAAGCGTTTCCGGCGGAGTTACGGATGGCACCGCGGAATTTCCGCACTATAAGTACGGTGGCGTGTGGAAGAATCGGAGGAAAGTTTCGTTGGAGAAGAGAAAGGCGCCGCCAGTTGTTGGGGCGGTGTTGGGTGAATAGAATTTAGCGCTTTTTAATGAGTAGAGATATCATCTCGTCCTAGTAGTTTACCGTCCTCGTTTACGTCCTCGTCATCGGGAGACCAATCGTCTGACTTCGTTCAGCTCGTCGATGGAGATGGATCCGTTGCTGTCGGCGTCGAAAATTCGAAACAGAATGTCCGTCATTTCCAAAAGTTTCTTATACTCGAATCGTTTCCCTTTGTTTTCTTTGTTGCACTCGCGGAAGAGTTCGATGAAGCGCTCTCGCGTGACTTCGCCGTTCTTCTCCTCTTTTATTTTGCGTTCGAACGAATCCGAACGTCTCAACACGCGAATAAAGTCTCGAAACTGTTCACGAGAGCAGCAGTTATCCTCGTCGGAGAGTGCTCGGGCAATTCCCAAGTAATCGTGAATTTTTGCGGCGTTCGATCGAGTGATGAGCGCGTAGCCTAAATCTCTCGAGGAGATCCACCCGTTGTTCTCTTCGTCGTAGTGGGAAAATTCCATGTCCACGAGCGTGTCGCCGATTTCGTTGAGAAACGCGCGAAACTCCCCAAGAGTTATTTTCCTCCCCAAATCGTATTTGCTCTCGTTGCTAGTGTTGCTATCGTCGCTATTGCTAGTATTGCCGCCTCTACCGAACCACCTTCCGATTTTGGATTTGTTCTTCTTCTTTTGAAAAAAATGATTGTAAATCCCGTTCCCGATGACGTCTAAATTCCCTTGATCGATGTTTACCCCGGTTCTGCTCATCAAAAAATCCGCCTTCGCGTTCTTACTACTACTTCGCATCCGTCGCATCATCATCGCAAACTCGTGCGCGTCCAACGCCCCGTTCCCATCCACGTCCGCTTTCAAAAACTCCTTCAAAATCTGTTCGTCCGAAAGTTTCATCAGCGTCGTGAAGAACACAAACTCTGGAAAGTTGATCATCCCGTCGTTGTTGGTATCGAAATACGCCGCGATCCGTTCTCCACCGACGAAACTCCTATTTTTCTTCGACTTCAACACGTTCGTTTCCGTCACGTCTTTCCCTTCGACCTCTTCTTCCGAGACCACTTCGCCTTCTAAACTCCCCGACCGGATGTTCGTCTTTTGGTACACCGGTATCGCCGATCGAATCAAATCTTCTTTCGTCATCATCGTTTCCCCTCTCGCGTTTTTCCCGGACGCGAAATACGCGAACACTTTGTCCAAGTTCGAGTGTTCTCGCAAGCGATTCTCGTACGCGAAAAATACCTCCCTCCTGTATTCGTCCGATACGAGCGAAACGCCTCCCAAAGTGTTTGCTCCTCCGGTCAGTTGAGATACAAATTCTTTCGCTCTTTTTAAAAGAAACCATTCGTTATCATCATCGGCATCATCCAAAGCTTTCTTCTCATCGCTGCTTCTTTCGCACTCCGCGGACGTCATGAACAACGCCACGCCGATGGCCCCCGCTGCTAGGCCGCGAAGAATGTGTTCTTCTTTTCCTCCGTTAAACGGATTGGAATTGGTTTTGTTTCCCGAAGTTGAAGAAAGCGAAGACGAGAACGTTGGAGCGAGAAGCAGAGAAGGATGCAGGGCTCGATGATGATGAAAATGCGTGTCTCTGATTCTGAGAGTGATTCTTTTGCCCCCAACATCGCGAGAGAGTAACATCAACATCCGATTCATCTTTGCCGTGTTGTTGTTAAGGAGCGTGTGAAGTATTTTGTGGACCTTTCGCCTTCATTTTATTAAAGAAGGAACTACTAAAACAAGGCGCGAGAAAGAGCTCTATGCTTCACAAATTCATTTCAGATTGGATATCTCCCAGTCACGATGCTGGGCACTCTGTGCGGTTCGCTCTGGAACCCTTTATATATCCTCGCCAGTCTTTGCGTGGTCAACAGTTTCCCTTCGATGGAGACGCCGACGTCGGCCAACGCCATGGCGTCCAATTTAACGCCCCTGAATTCTTTCGGCGTGAACATGCGCTTGTGCTTTTGGACGGACGCGTAGAGCGCGTTGACGGCGTAGAGGAGCATGCCTTGGTGGAAGGTTTCGTTTTCGAGGTTTTCGTCGTCGAATTTGTTTTTGGTGGCGTGGAGGCGCGCGGCGGGCGAGGACGGGGCGGCGGTGGCGTCGAAGGACGCGTCCAGTTCTAAGCGGCGGCGGCGGTGTTCTTCCGCGATTTCTAATCGGTGAATGAGGTTGGAATCAGACGCGTCGTCTGAGTCCGAATTGTCTTCGTTGTTGTCCTCCAGAGCGCGGCGGCGCTTGGTAAACTCGTCTCGCGTCATTTTCAATCGCATCAAAGATCGTTCCGCGTCGGCGACTAACAAACGCATCTCTTCCCGTGCTTTGCGTCTCTTTTGAAACGCGCGCGCGGCACCGACGGTTTTTGAAAACGAGACGCTCCCGTACACGAACAAAGTCGCGGGAAAACACGCCATGAGGGCGAAATTCAAACGGTTCGCACGCATGACGGCATCCATTTGAAGCAAAGCGTCTTCCATCTCAACTTTCATGACTTGCGTTTGGATGAGCAAGAGTTGCATGAGATCGCCGCCGAGCATGTTTTGTAGCGGCGCTTTTAATTCTTCTTCTACGCGCGCAGTCACGAGTGACATTGGATCAATTTTGTTCGCCGTTGTCGTCTCTTCGCCTGGTCCTGCTCCTGCTCCTGATCCTTCGGCGTGTTCGTCTCCGCCGCCGCCAGTCATAGCGCCCACCGATTGATACGCTCTCGTCAACGACTCCGAAAACCCCGGTTTCGTTGCATTCTTCACGTACTCTTTTAACATTCTATCTAAAGACTCCTGCGATTCGTCTAATCTCGCCGCCGCGTCTTCTCTATCTCCAGTGTCGAACGCTTTCGTGAGTTCTTGCTTCAGCTCTTTCGACGGCGTTTTCATGTACGAGTTGAAAAACGTGCGCGTAGTTTCGTACGCCGCTTTCAACGTTTCGTCCAACTCGGTGGAACCGCACAAGGAAGATTTTCGAACGAGCACAATCGCGCTACTCACGCCGATTAACATTAAGACACTGATGGGAATCCATCGGCGTTCGTATTTTGTCGGCTTGCGGTGTCTTTCAACCGTGCGACCAACCGCTTTGCGAGCTTTTTCAAATCGAGATTCCGTCCTTACGATGGCTTCCCACATTACGTCGTTTTCTAACGGGAACGGGATTGGTTCTCCCGATTTAGCCATCAAACGCGTGCGGAGCTTGTGCGAGACAAATCCGACGCGTGCGCCGGTTCCGCCGTCTGATAAGAAGATGTCACCGAGAAACGTGTTTTTGATGAGATTCTGAAAGTACGAATTCGATCGCTGTAAGGAGGCGTTTTGGCGTCGTAAAGTCGGGCTGTTGTTGTTTTGCGGCGACGACGACAGACGCGACGACGCGTGAACTTGAGTAGCGGCTGATTTTGGCGAATCTGGAATCTTTGGTGTGCCACTTCGCGAGATGCTCGAGACGAGCGAATTCGTTCGATTGTGCATCATCCCGGCGAATAACGGCGAATTCGAGATGGTGCGCTCGAGAGAGCTCGACGGTCGTCTCGGAGAGATCGCATCGTCGTGGTCGTCGTTATCGTGGTCGTCGTCATCATTTCGCTCTGCTTCTGCCGCCTCTTCCGCGTTTCTCTTTTTACTTTCGTTGTTGTTGTTGTCCTCGTCGTCCTCGTCCTCGTGCTCGGCGTTTAACGACGACGCGGTAGATTTCACGAGCTCAATCGCTTCGTTTATCCCATTCACGCACCGTTCCACCGCATCTCTCGTTTTTTCCACCTCTCTCTTCCGCAACTCCTCCTCCGATACCTCCTCGTCTTCGTCTTCGTCTTCGTCATCGTCCTCTCCCTTCCCTCGTTTCCTCCGATTGTAATCGCCGTTGACTAAATCATCCGCTCTCGCGTGCACCCTCGCCACCGCGCTCGCCAAACTCCTCTGCATCTTCCCTAACGCCGCTACCTTCCCATCAATCACCGCCCTCGCCGGTGGAACCGTCAACAACGTCTCCAACAAGTGTTCCTCTTCCCTTTCCTTCTCTTCCCCGCTTATATTACTCCTCGCCGACTCCCCGTTCTTCCTTCTCGCGTTCCCCGTGGAGACGTACATCGCCCTCCGTCTCGCCGCCACCGCTTTCCGTTTCACGAACCCTTTCGTCTCCTCAATAAACGCTCTCGGACCACACCGTAAGGTTAAAAACATCCTATGTGAGACATCCCCACCTCTCGAATACTCGTCTCGCTTCTCCTCCCAAAATTCCAGCGACCTGGTCGTCCTTCGTAAATCCTCCAACAACTGACCACTGACCACTCGAGCGATTTCCAACGTCGCTTCCGCCGCGTGGCCTAAATCCGCCATCGCCGCTTCATCGTTCGTTTTATACCCTCCATTTACAGTAACACCGTTACTACTCTCTTCCTCTCGCAATAAAGAGGAGGAAATCGCGAACGCCTCGCGCCACCACAGCGCGGATGGTCCGATTAAAAAGTTGCTCTTTTGTTTATCGAAGGCAACCGGGATTGAGATTTCCTTCGTTTTCCGTCCGGAATCAAAGAAGAATAAGATAAACTTTGAAGAGAAAAACGTGCTTTTACTCTCGACGAAGCGTTGTTGGTGTTGCGTTTGTTCTTTTTTCTCTTTTTCTGCGTCCTTCGCTTCGTTTTCGAGCGGGTGGAAAAGCGCACGAATGGTGGTTGGGGCTGGCATTTTGTGAGCGTTTTTAAGTGTGAAGAGTTTCGATACGTTTATTCGCGGATGGTTATTACGTAATTTGCTTGATGTGAAAGAATCTCTCTCTAATGTTGTATACTGTTGTTGTTGTCTTTGTTGTTGTTATCGTTTGAATGTCGCCAAGAAAAATCGTGACTTTTTTAAAAGCCACATCCGCTTCGATCGAACACGTTGCAGTGGTACACGTCGCCGATGTGCGCGGTGGCGTTGCTCACCGCACCGGCTCTGGTGGACACCGCCTGACCGAGAATACCCAACCACGCCAACATCGCCAATCGTCCGTGCTTCAATTCTCGAATTTTCATCAAATCCAAATCTTCTTTTTCCGCGTAGTTGAACGGGTCGAATCTACCTCCCGGGTACGCGTCGTTTTGCTTCAATCCGTCTTGGAACGGGTTTTCTAACAAACCGGTTCGGTACGCCTCCGCGCCGCCTAATAACAACGTCTCGATGAAAATCAACCCGAACAAAGCGCCGGTTGGTGAGGATTTGAAATCCCCAAACCCGGCGTATGTCAATTTGCACGAGTCAATCGTGCATTCCTTCCCGGCTTCCCACCACGGACCGGCCCCGGCGTTCTCTTGCGCCCAGACGCCCGAAACCGCCAACATGGCCCATCTCCCGTGGATGACTTCGATATCCGCGTTTTTGCGGTACTCTTCCGGGGTTAAGTTCGACCACTCCGATGGAACGCCTTCTTTGCTGTTTGGGAACGACCCCCACTCTGGGTATATGGTGGTTTTTAACCATTTTTTATCCGTTCCGAATCCGATTTGCGCGGAGACTTTCGTTCTCATCACGGCGCGTTGTTGGTGGTGCTTTGCACGAAGGGAAGATGATCTCCACGAGGATCCCATCAGCGTGGATGATGATTGCGTCAAAGTCTGCGTCGTCGTCATCTTTCGTATTCTTAAAATCTCAGTCGTAGTATCGTCGGTGAATAAATGAAGTATATATATGAAGTATATATATAAAAGTGGGTAGATGTAAAGAGGTGCGGTTATGAGGACGAGAGATAGACTCTCTTCTCTCGCGTGCCAATTCAGTTGCCCAGAATATCTTCTCTCGCAATATTGATCGAATACCACAAAAAGCGATTATGCATTGATTGCACGATTCTGGTTGAAATTCGCCTATAATTTATGCTGATTTACTCCTCGAAAAGAGAGGATTTGGTGGTGCTCAAAATATTTTTTTTCAAATTTTTTTTGTGGGAAAGGGCGAAATTTGGCGAAGTAAAATCTCTTTCGTTTTTCGGTTCTTTGTTCTCTGTTAGTATTAAAACGCTCTCTCTCTTCTTCTCTCTCTTTTTGCTTTTTGTGTGTGTGTGTGTTTGTTTCATGTGTCATCATAAAAAAGTATATTCCTACAAACCGTTCTTTACCGCGGCGACGGTTTCAGCGTCCAAAGCTTTGATTTCAGATAACATGGCCGCAACCTTGGCCGTTCTCGCTTCTTGCATGACGGCAGAAACGATTTTATCTCCGTTGGAGTCCACGTAAGATTTGACTTTCACGTCGTCGTCCCACGCGCACCCGCCGGCGACGACGATGGCGTCTTTGACGATTTCAGAAACCGATCGAGCCATTTTGACGCTGCTGCCTAATTTGTCCTCGCACGAATCGATGAGCGCATCGATGGATAATCGTCGCTGTAATCGGTTGTAGAAGTATTCTCTGGCTTTTGGCCACTGGACGACGCCGTTGATGACGCCCTTGGCGAACATTCTCCCCGATCGATCGTGTAAATCCGCAAACTCGTGCGCGACTTGCGTGTACATCGGCAACAACGCATTCTCTCGCTTCTTGATCGCATCGTGATTCGCTTCTGGGTTCTTGTCTAACTCCATCAACTCCGAATCCATTCTATGCATGGTCAGAAGTTGATCTTTTTGGCGGAACTTGACCTCGCAGATTCCCGGCGGTTCTAAGATACCACCTCGAGACTCCGTGTCGGCAAACATCTCCATCTTCTTCAAGTTGATGGTTGGATCGACGACGACCCACGCGCCACCTCTCAATTCACCGTTCGGCGGGATGTATACGAATACCGGTTGCTTGTACTCTCTCAACTCGTCTACAATCATAGCCCCGAATTTCAAAATCTCGCCGTACATATCTCTCGTACCGCCGGAGAAGCCTCTCCAGTTGGCAAAAATGATCAACGGCAAGTTTTCCCCTTTATTGAAATCTCGAATCGCCGTGGCCGTTTTGTGCGCAGAGTCCGGAAACCAAACTTGACCGGCTTGCGCTAAAACAGCCTCACGGGATTCCGGGTTCGCCGGATCCGCCGGGACGCGTTGCTCCATCAAGCGCGTCTCGACCGAGATGACACCCATCGGGATGCCGCCTAATCGAGCGCGGCCGACGACGACGGATTTACCCCAGTCCGGTAAGGTTTCGGTCCACGAATCCTTATCGAAAAAGCCAGAAACGTAGTCACCAGTTTCCGGGTTGGTCGTACCGGCGAGCATGTGACGCGGATCGTACGGCGTCTTCGTCGGCATAAACTCAATCGCGCGATTCACCGGATCGGACGTCGGCAACGCCGGCGCCATTCCGATGGTCGTCTTTGGCGTGTACGACAACCATCGGATGATGGCGTCGACGCCGGCTTGATCGTCTTCGACTTGCAAGTGCGAGACGCCGTTCGGCATCATGACTTGTGGACCGCCAAGTTGGTCTTGAGAAGTGTACACTTCTTTCCCGAGCAACTTGTTCAAGGCCAAGTAGCCAGTTAAAATCATCGGACCGTTCTTCATTTGGATGTTTCTTTGACCTAATCTGTTCAAGTAAGCGCCGATACCAACAGATCGACCGGAGATGTATGACAAGGTAAACGCTTGATCGTACGCCGCGGACTGCTCGCCGGCAATCATACCAGAACCTCTCAAGTTTTCGACGCCGATGCCGTGAATTTGACCGATGATATCCGTCAACTTCATTCGCGTTTCGCCGCCTTCGTTGACTTTCTCCGCGTTGACCGTGCCTTCCGGGAAGTTCTTATAGTCCGCCTCGGTGAGGTAGAGGTACTTGAAGCCCATACCCGGGTTGGCATCGTCAATCCACGCTACTTTGAAATACGGCTTCAACTCTTCGACTAAACCGATTCGGGCGCCAGAGTTACATGCCAAGAAGACTCTCGGAATGTTATTTTCTCTGGCGTATTGAGAGACGGCAAAGTAGAAGTCGTCCTCCTTGACGCCAAACGAACCAGACATGACGGTGCAATCGTTCCCGACAAACACTACTTCTCTTCCTTCCGGGTATTCGCACGTCTTCATCGTGCATCTCCACGCAACCATACCGATTTTATTTTGACCCGGGACGCCTTCCTTCGTCCACGTCAACTCCTTCGTGCTTTCGTCAAAGACCGCCTCTTCAGCTTGGAAGAAGTTTTGCGGAACAGAACCGGCGCCGAAAGAGGCGATTTGCTTTCTCCACGCGGACAACATCGCTTTTTCAATCAAGCCGAGGAAGTCATAAATGTACGTCGTCCCGATAGCTCTCGCAATTGCTCTCTTGTTTTGTAACGGACCCGCCGACGGGTACGGCTCAAAGAAGCACGCGTCATCGTTACCATCCGCGCCAATCAAGCAGAATTGCTCGGCACGTCCAGAAACCGGTTCGAGGTACTCTCTGTACATGTCAACCTTCAACCAGTTGCCGGACATGGACGTGCCCATGATGCGAATCGGCGTCAATTCGTTGCTCACTCGGAATCGAAGTTCAATCTCATCGACAGACAAGTTTAACAATCTAGTGGAGTTGGCGGCGATGTATTCGGAAACCTTCTCCTTCAACAAGTTCGCCTGCTTCGTGAAGTCGCCCTCAACCTCAGATAAATAGTTGATGTAAATTCTAGTGGAGTTGCATCCTTTCGCTTTTGAATCCATTCTCGCGATATCGATCGCGTCCAAAGCCTTATTCAAAGTTCTTTCCAAACCGCCAGACATGGTGTCTTTGCTGTGCGCGAGTCTCCTCAACAACATGTCTTTCGCTCTCGTACCGGCGGCCAAATCACCCACGTAAATATGCAAGTCTCTGTTCACCGTCGGTATTCTCGTCAATTTGTAGTTCTCCAATCGAACGAGCTCGAGCAAGTGCAACACCGTCGGACGCTCGCCTCTGTAGAGCGGATCTTCGGCGTAGTCCTTGTTCACGTGCCACGTGCGGTAGACCGGTAACGCAAACTTCTCAAACACCAAGCAGTTGACAAATTTCACGTTCAAGGCTTTCAATTCTTCCTTGTGCTTTGCGCAGACTTGGTCCATCTTCAACGACCAATCGCCGTCGTCTGGCTGCTCGGTTTGCGCAATATGTAACACCGGCGGGCCCTTGGCGTCACCGTGCGCAGCCTTCAACTGCGCCAAATACGAGCCAAAGTTTTGTTCGACTTCGGAGATATTCTTCGCGGTGACGAGCAAACCGGTTCGAACAGGAGAATCATCCGGATACGTGCGGAACTTGAACTTCCACGTCATAGAGTTCCCCGTTTCGCCTTTGGAAACTTCGAGAATGTTGTGCGCGCGATAAACACGGCGCGCGTAAGTACTCATCGCGTTCTCGCGAACCTTATCGTCGTCGTCTTCAAACAAGGACGGCAACAAATCGACGGCTAAAGTCGGCGACTCCGCAAGCGCTTGCAAATCGCCAGATTCCGCCTCGCCCCACGGTCGCAACAACTTCTTCTTTCCGGCGAGAAGCTTGCGAAGCTCGGCGACTCTCTTATCAAGTGACGGCAATCGTCGCTCTTGTAAGATGGCGTTCGCAGAAAGCGCAACTTCCCCGTAATCACCGCCTCGAAGCTTCGATAATCGCTTGATGGTGGCTTGGAACGAATCCGAGATCGGAGCGTGATCGTCCGCCCACGAAATCGGTCCTCTCGCGATGACTCTTTGTGGCAAAGTTGGCGCTTGCAAGAGCAAGTTCAAAACGAGTTTCGATCGTTCCTTTAACTTGGAGTGGGCGCGAACTTGCGCCAACACTGGATTCAACGCATCTCCGGTTTTACCCTTGATCAACGTCGCCATGACGGCATCCATGGACTTGGATTCAAAGACGCTCTCGACGTCCAAGTATCGCTGCACGATGCCTTCCATGATCGAAGTGGCTTTTTCCCATCGAGATTGTCCATCACTTTCGTTTTGTTCCGTGAAAGCTGCGTACAAGTTGGTGAGAGCTTCGTCAACATTACCGCCAAAACCATCGAGAAGATTGTTCACGCGGTCAACCGCCGAGGTGAGTTTCTCATCCGCAGCGGCCGCCGGTTCCTCCACCGTAGACATTCTGAAGTCACCGTTAAAGTTGATAATCTTCTTAACTTTAGACGGATCCTTCAAAGTGAGGTTCGCGAGTAAATCACCCGCACCGATCACCGCGCCGGCGGTTTTCGCGTGCGAGATCTTCCCGGATTCTTGCGCGATGAGCGGCATGACCATCTTCATCGCCTCGGCTTCGGCGTACGGCTTCCCGGCTTGGACTTCCGCGCCGTCCTCTTGCAAAAAGCGGATAAGTTTACCGGTGACATCCGTTCTCAACTCAGACGGGTCAAATAACGTCGGCAACAACCACGTTTGGCTGTCCAAAGTCATGCGCAAACCCAACGGTTCTTCCAAACCGTCAATCTCGTGCGTGACGCCGCCGTAAATGGCAACTAGCGTGCCGTCGTTGCGTCGAAACATCTTCGCCAAAATACTCTTACCGCCAATGGACATCTCGTATTCGTCCGCACCGACTCTGGTGCACGTGAACTCGTACTTGGTATCTTCGTAGGCGATTTCAACCGGAAACGACGTCAACTTCGAGATGCCTTGCGTCGACACTTGACCTTTTTCCCACGAGGAGAGAAACGTCTTCTCTTCTTGCTCCGAGTGGTTGAATGCTCTGAAGAGTGCAGCACCGAGACAAATCGCGTGCGGATCGTTCACCAACGCGATCGAGCGTTCTTTGATCAAGCCATCCAACCACGAGGTATCGATGGTGTTCTCTTTGAACGCTTGCGTTTCTAAAAGCTTGACGAGGTATTCAACCGCCGTGCGAATCTCCCCGCGAACGACCATACCTTTCAACGCCAAAACCAACGCTTTTCTCGCTTCTTCTCTCGTCTTACCCGATGCAAAAATGTGACCAAACTGAGAATCCGCGAATTCGTGGACGCCACCGTTGGCGCCGACAGAAAAGTAACCCCAAACCGTCGGGGTCGATTGGAAGTGCACTCTTTCAATGCCGCCGGAAGTCGGCTTAAAGCCTTCGTCCGGGTTTTCAGCCGTAATTCTCGCCGCGATCACGTGATTTTCAATCGGCTTGTACTCTTCTTCCAAAAAGTCGATGGTGTCCGTGCCGTCCACGTCTCTTCCGTAGAATCGTCTCACGTCTGGCATTCTATGAAGCGGGATACCCATGGCGACCTGCAACTGCGTCGCCGGCATGTTGACACCGGTGATACCTTCCGTTACCGGGTGTTCAACTTGCAAACGCGGATTCAACTCCAAAAAGAAGTATTTATCCGTCGCGGCGTTGTAAAGGTATTCAACCGTACCGGCACCGATGTAGCCGATGTTTTGCGTCAATCTCTGCGCAGCTTTTTCCATCTCGCGGAAAATATGCGGCTTGGCAATGATTGGCGGACCTTCTTCGAAAATCTTCTGGAAACGTCTTTGCGTAGAGCAATCGCGACCGTTAAAGGCCACGGCGTTACCGTGTTCATCGCCAACGATTTGAACTTCCAAGTGTCTCGCTTCCGTGCACAACTGCATCATAAACATCGGTGAGCCCGGAACTTCCGCCTTGACTTGGTCAAAGTTAACAATCAACTCTTCCTTGTTGGCGGACATGCGGATACCTTTACCACCGCCACCTTCAGAAGCTTTCAACATAACCGGAAAACCAATCCTGTCCGCCGCGGCGACGCACTCTTCGACTGTCGTTACCATGGCTTTATCGAACGTTTCTTGTGGAATTGTACCTTCCGGCGTCAAGTTTGCGACCAAGCCGTCGCCGGACCACGGGATCGACGGAACTTTCGCTGTTTGCGCGAGAATATTCGCCGCAATCTTATCGCCAAGCACGGACATGACCGGTGCAGTCGGACCGATGAACTGGATGCCGTTCTTCTTCAAAGCTGTCGGCAACTTCGGGTTCTCGGAGGCGTGACCCCAACCGGGCCAGACGCCGTCCACGCCTTCTCTCACGGCAATCTCCGTGATCAAATCCACATTCGCGTAGTTGTTCACGTTCTTGCCGCCCGGAACTTCAATAAAGTCATCCGCGTAACGAATAAACTCAGCGTTCGCCCCGATATCTTCCGGCGTGGCCATGACGACAAACTTAATCGCATTCTCATCGCCCAACTCGTTGTACGCCCATCTTCGCATGGACAAAATAGCCTTGGTCGCCGCCATCCCGTTGTTCGCCACGAGCACTTTTCGAATCACTCTCTTACCGCCTTTGTTCGCGACGTACTCCGCCAACTTATCCGACGCAGACGCCATGGACGATTGCTCCGGCTCTCTCACCGCTTTCGGAGTCGTACCCTTTCTTCTCGCCGCCAACGCCGAATCTCTCGGCGACGGGACGACCACCGGAAACGCGCTCTGCACCGTCGACGGTCTTCGCACCGCCGCTCTCGCGCTCATGGAGCCTTTACCATCGCCGAGAACTGTATTCGTTTGTTTAGGAATGAGTAAAGTGGAAAGTCAGCACAAAAATTTACACGTCGCTCGCGCGCGCGCGCGCGAAAGAAAGAGAGAAGGAAAAACGATATCCCACAAGAAAAATGGATAAAATGGATAAAACCGACTCAGCCTTGCTTTCATCGGCAACTCCCGAGGTAAACTCTCTTCGCGGTCGCCTTGCGCGCACACGCGAACGTCTCGCGCGCGTTTAAAATCGAGAGTACGAGACGAATATATTTTACGCACACGAACTCCTCTTTGTTTGACCGGTAACTCCACCAAGCGACGCTCGGACGAGCGATGAGTGCGCGCTCATTTTTACACCTGTCGTAGAAATAAAAAGAGAGATTTGAGAGTGGTTGTTAGAATCTTTGCCATCGTCCCATCGCGCAACTACGCGAGGAAAACGTACGCGTCTTGAAAACGGACTCGCGAATTGAAAAACCTGCCAAAAATAGCGGGAAATTGCGAGACAGATGTTTCGTCGTCCAACTGCGTTCAATTCTCGTTCGTTTCGCCGCGCACACCTACCGAAAACGCGCGTCGAACGAGGACAACAGATTCTTGATTGAATAATAAAAGCGGAGTCACACAGTTATTACCAATGCGCATTCCCAGAAAAAGAGCGACTTTTACGCGCGGAGAAGACCACACGAAGAGTGAAAAGCGCTCGACGCGAACGAAAAAAACCCACGCCGCGTACCTCTCTCGATGTAAAAAAACCTTCTCGCTCGGATAAATCTGCGTTGTTAAACCACACCCGACGACGGAGAAAGAGAGAACACACTTCTTCTTCTTCTTCGCGCGTGTGCGTGTATATCCGATGATGCGCTTTTTGAGGCAAAACGTGCTATTTTTGAAGGCAAAAAAAGAGCAGAGTTTTGGGGACGGTTTCAGAGGAAAATCGAGAGAAAATGCACACGCCTTTTATATCGCGAAAGAAGATGATGAACACGAAACGATAGCAGAGATTTCACGCCGAGAAAAACGACGATGATTGCATCGTCGTCGTCGTCGTCGGCCGCTGCTGCTGCGAATTGTAACGGGGGGGAGCAGCATTTTTTGCAGAGGAGGAGGAGGATATTCAGCAGCGCGCTCGCGTCGACCAGCGGCGCGAGCAGCAGTCGTTGGTCGCCGTCGAATTCTTGGACGACCGGGAGAACGAGGAGAGACAAAAGAAGAAGAAGAAGAAGAAGAAGAAGAAGTGATGATGATGATAGTGACGATGGCGTTGTTCGTTCTTTCCCTCCTCTTCGAGCGAGGAAGACGCGATACGAATACGAGAGAGAAAAGGACGACGACGAGTTGAGAAAAGACGAGGATTTGGAACTTTTGAGAGATTTGATGATGGAAGACAACACCGAGGAAGAAGAAGAAGAAGAAGAAGACGACGAGGAAGAGGACGAGACATTAGGAAGAACAACCAGAAGAAGAAGAAGAACAAAAGCAGACATTAACGCGGGGGCGGGGGGAGACGATTTTGAAACTTTAATAACGCCGAGAGCGAAATACCGCGCGCGAATAGACGCGTCGCCGGACGCCACGTGGGAAGCAGTTTCCGACGCGAGTTTGTTTAGCACGTTCGCACCAAACGTGCGAACGTCTCTGCGGAGTTTTTCGAGCAGCGGCGGCGTGTCCACGTATCGTCTCGCGAGCGACTGCAGAGACGAGGTGATTTTATGCGCCAACGAGTTGAGAGGCGAGATTTTCTTGGAGGTTGTTTTGTTGCCACCAGAGAAGGCGACGATGTCTTCTTCTTCTTCTTCTTCTTCTTCTTCTCAGTTGATTTCCTCGAAAGATACCCTTGCGAACAGGAGAAAGAAGCAACCGGAGGCGCCGACAATTTCCCGAACGCTCTCGTTTTCCAGTCGAGACGTGGACAGACGAAACGGAGAGTTTGAGTGTTTCGGAAAGATTAAAGTCGCGAGATTAAAATCAGCCTCGTTCGCGTGCGAGTTGTCTTACGAGTGCGAAATTCGACCGACAAAGTATCCAGTTTTAAGAAGAGCGTTAGAGAGGGTTATGAGGCAATCGTTTGAGGAGATTGCGACGGCGATTAATCAACGCGCGAGCTCGATTCAAAGAGCGAAATTGAACTCGCCGTTTTTAGATTTAGAAACTTTGAACTGGAACGAAGCGAGCGAGGAGTTTTATTATGTGGACGAGTTTGACGACGACGGGTATTTCATCGGTCGAAGAAAGAAACGAAGAGATGGAAGATTGGCGAACGCAGGGTTGAAGCCGGAAAATTATTTAGGTTTGAGCGAAGTGAGCGTACCTTTGGTGCAGCAAGGAGGAGACGAAAACGATAGAGAAGGTACCAACACCAATAATACCAACAACTCCACCACCAAGAAAAAAATGATGTCCATTTCTGGTCGTTTCCGACCTCCCACCGTGCGACGAAACGTCATGCCGCCGGCTGAAAACCTCTCCTGGCAAGCCGCGCAAGGTAACACGACATCTGGCGCGCAAGGCGGACGATGGTTCGATGAAATTGTCGACGCTGACGCCGCCGAGGATTTGTCGACGTCGGCGCCTGGATCGATTGAGGTGCACAACAGAAGGTACGACACGCCGGCAGTTTATCACCGGCGAACATTAAGTGCGGTGCGAATCGAAGCACCACCGAGTTTAGTCTGGAAAGTGCTCACGGCGTACGAGTCGTTGGCAAAATTTGCCCCGAATTTAGTACACTGCGAAGTCTTGCCAAACGCAACTCTGGGCGTCGCCGTTCCCGGCGGAGGAGTCGCGGGAGGCACAGGTAAAAATTTGAAACGCCTTCGATTTGTGTTTCTCAAACACTGCTTGTGCCACGCGATATACGAATCCGTCGGCGTGGACCTGTCGCAAAAAGACGAAGAAGGAGAAATACAGTTTCGCGTTTCGAGAAATCAAAGAAGAGATGGCGTTTTGCAAGGCAAATTTTTAGTCGTCCCAGCCAACGATTCAATCGACGACGACGACGACATCGATGGTAGTGCAACACTGCGAAGCTTTGACGAAAAGTACGATGGCACATTCAGCGTATCTAAACTTGACCGCGCCGACTTTAACGACTTTAACGACGCGCCAGAAGAAGCGGAAGCGACGATATTGAAATTTGCCATCGAAGGCATCAACGCCAAGGCAAATTACGAAAACGGAAGAGCACGCAAACCGCCTCTAGATGAACGACAAGTCGTCGACGAAACGATCGAGTTTTTGACAACTTTACGGGCGCACATCGAAGCGATATCGCTGGAGAAAGTCATCCCGTTGGTTACTTTTGATAACTCCGTGCGTAAACTTAACATCGTTCCAGAATTGGACCAGACGAACCAAACGATCGCCGAGTTTATGCGTTTAAACCCAAAATTAGACGAGGAACAAGAAGATTCCATCGACGCGACCATTTCCAGAGACGACGACGAGTTGACCATCGCGGAAAGGGCAAAACTGTACGGATTAACCGAAGCGGCGATGAAACAAAGCACGAATGCGTCCGCTTCCTTATCCGAGAAGAACGGAAAGAAGAAGAAGAATACTTACGATATGAAATCGTTCGACGAAGACGAAGAGAGAGAACTATTTGAAGCGCTGAGAGTGGACATCGAAGCGTTCAACGCGACGCTACTACTCAAATCGAAAGAGGACGGCAAAACGCAACAACAACAACAACAACAACAACAAAGAATACCGCAAAAGCTTCTCTTGCGAGAATACGGTCGAGAGGATTTGGAAAAGCGCATTCGAGAGCTCGGTGGCTACAAAATAGTCTCGGAAAAGTTCGGATGGGATAAAAACATGCCAAAACCGAGAGGCTATTGGCGAGATTTGGAAAACGTGCGCGTAGAGCTCGAATCGTTCATAGAGTCTTTAGAGTTACCTCTGGACGAGTTACCCTCGCGAGGAGTGTTCGTGGAAAACGGGAGAGAGGACATCTACCAATCGTTTCGATTCCACGGCGGCGCGAGTGAAGTCGCCATGAAGTTAGGATTAGTCGGCAAACAACAACAACAACAACAACAACAACAACAACAATAAGAACAAGAACTACGATAGGACAAAAAGGATTAAAAACTAAACATACACCATATACAATGTATATAGGCGAAAGATGTTGTTTTATATTTATATTAACTACTAGGCTGCACGCTGCATATATCTGTTTTTCATGAAGTTCTTCAAACCATAAATATTATTGCACGAAACTGGCGTAAATGTCGCCTTGTTCGTCGACGATGACTGGATATACGCCTAAATCCACCGGCGTCGCGTTTTCCTTCAGCTTCCCCAACATCTTCCTCGGCAACGTGTCCTGAGGACACCACTCGATGACTTTCCCAGTCGTCAAATCGTAACTGGTCCCGTCAAACGGAGACCGAATCGACGCGCCTCCGGGACCGTTGAATAACTCCCCGTCGATGAGCGGATACTTATACGCGGTTGAGTTACAATCGCAGACATAAATCAACTCTCCCACTCGCACCACGCAAAAGTTCCCATTCGCTAACGTCACCGCTTTAATATTCTTCTTCTCGTCAAAGTCTTGTAAGTTTAATATCTTCAAAAACCCATTTGGAATCTTCCCTTTGTTGTTAAACTCGTCCGCCATTTTCTTCCCTTCCGAGCGTATTTTCATCTTTTGTTGGGGTTCTTTTTTCTTCTTCTCTTGCCCGTCGATTTCTTCGCCGATTATATCCGCGATGCCTTTGCGTTTCCCTCTCGCCATCGCTTCTGTTCTCACGCCACCGATGTTGTTTTTCCTCCGGGTCCTCCTGCAGTCATCTTTGTTCCTCTCCGTCGTGGTCGTCGTCGTCAAAAGGCTCCTTCTGCTGCTTTTTCCAGAATACGAACACAAAGACCGCATCATCGTCGCGCGCGTCGTCGTCGTCTGCGTCGTTGTCATCATTTTTAGTAATACTATGCGTGTCTGTGTCACGGAAAGTGTGCGTCTCGTAATGGAAAAAGAGTAGATATGACTGGAATGATGACGCAAGCCCCCCACAGCCACAAAAAGACGCTTGGATTTACTACTTTTTTCGACCAAAAAGACACAGACCCAAACTGCCAACTGACTGCCAAAAAAGCACGTACAGTATCTGCTGCGCACCAAAACGCACACTTTTTTGCCTCTTTCGCGGTCGACAAATTTACACCATTTCACACGCACACACGAAACGGTTCAAAATTGACGAAGAATTTAAACGGGAAAGAGCGTACGACGCACGACTC
>Ga0213863_10001289_pt1 | contig 18337 bp, 17 predicted proteins | sample PICome_8_FD_160128 | JGI IMG/M metagenome (GOLD analysis project Ga0213863, IMG submission 160128) | Coastal seawater microbial communities near Pivers Island, North Carolina, United States - PICO497 | ecosystem: Environmental > Aquatic > Marine > Coastal | place: USA: North Carolina... | reverse complement strand
AGATCCACAGGGCCGACTTCCCCAGCCCTTCTGGCACACTGGACCGAGGGTAACTCGATGTCACCATGCACACTTTTGATGCTCCAACCATGCTTTTGAATATGCTCATAGTCCGATTTTAAAAGAAAATGCACATTGAGCCCTGACTCAGCCAGGCGGGCACCATAGTAACCTCCAACTGCACCGGATCCAACAATGGCAATTCGATTCATTCTGTAAACAAAGTTGAGCTTATCTGGTAATCCCCTGGCTTGTTACCCATCGGCTTGACATAATCAGGTTTCGTCCAGGCCATCGTCACAGGCTGCGTAATCCCTGATCGCTGCTGCCAGCCCACTGCAAAGTATTTCGATCTCATTCATGGAGACCGATAGAGGCGGCATGACAACCAGTGTGTCCAGCACAGGCCTGGTCAAGACTTGGTGGTCACGGGCCATCACGGACACCTTTTCACCTACTCGCAGGTGCCTGTCAAAAGACTTACCATCGTTCTTGCGAAGCTCGATACCGGCTATCATTCCACACTGTCTCACCTCATAAACCAGTGGTTCGCTATCAGCGATCTCGGCAAGTTTCGTAGCTAGAAATTCGATTTTCCCTTTTAACTGCTCAAGCGTTTGCTCTTGCTCAAAAACCCGCAAGCTAGCCAGTGCAGCAGCACAGCCAAGCTGGTTCGCCGTGTAACTGTGCCCATAATAAAATGCCCTGTCCGCACCCCCCAAAAAAGCCTCGTAAATTTCACCGCGTACCATGGTTGCTGCCAATGGTAAGTATCCCCCACTCAGCCCCTTTGCCAGGCAGAGGTAGTCCGGGATCACTTCTTCCTGCTGACAGGCAAACATAGTACCTGTCCGGCCAAAGCCGGTCATCACCTCGTCAAGAATAAGGTGGATACCGTGTCGGTCACACCACGTTCTGAGTTGGGCAAGCATTCCCTCCGGCCATGGGCGGATCTGATTTACCCCTTGGACCAGCGGTTCGATGATCACCGCGGCCGTCTTGGCAATCATTTCGGGAGTTAAGGAATCCAGATCGGCCATTCCCTGCAAGTGGGTCACCGGGTAACCAAACTTGCGGAATGGATCAAAAAAAGCCCCTACTCCCCCCAAGGATGCCGCGCCCATGGTGTCGCCATGATAAGCCTGATCAAAAGCGATAAAATGAACACGCTCGGGCTGCCCTTGTTGGATGCGGTATTGGATCTCCATTTTAAGAGCGCACTCTACCGCCGTGGAGCCGTCATCAGAAAAAAAGACCCGTTCCAAGGTCTTCGGAGGAAACATGGCACACAAATTCCTGGCAAGTTCACTCGCACGCGGATTGGCGAAGCCCAAATAACTGGTGTGCGCCACTTTGCTTAATTGATCCACAATCGCCGCATTAATCACTGGATGACAGTGGCCATGAACATTCGTCCATATCGATGCGTTGCCATCAATATATCTTCTTCCCTCCGAGTCAACCAGCCACGACCCTTCTCCCTCGACCAGGACGAGTGGATCGGCGGGTTCCCCTTTGACCCAATCATCTTGCCGGGTAAAAGGATGCCAGCAATACTGCTGATCCGCTGAAATCCAATCCTCCGTGTTCACAGAGACTATTGCGCCATATTGTCGAAGAATTGCAAGACTGGCATATACAACATGCCTGAAAAACATTGAATATTCCATCTGAAGTCACGTCTTACGGTAGTATGAAACATAGAATCCTCCTCCCCATATTGACCGCTCTGCTTGCTTTGTGCGTGAGCTCCTGTGTTGACCCCTATTACTATGACGACAGCACTACTTTCTCGGCCAGTGCCAGCTACACCACTTTACCACATGGCTACCAAACCGTTTATGTCAGCGGCATTCCCTATTATTATTGCGGTAGCAGATGGTATCGCCGCAGTGGCAGTCATTATATCGTCTGCTCACGCCCCTATGGTTACTATGGTCACTTAGGAAGACCTTATCACCATTACAGTATTTCACGTTTGCCTTACGGCTGTCGCACCACTTATGTGGGTGGTCACCGCTATTACAACCACGGTGACAAGTGGTATCGTAAAAGCGGCAGCGGCTATGTAGCGTGCTCCAAACCCAAAGGCGATAGTAAACACAAACACCAAAAGTACCATGCTTCGTCAAAGCATCAAGGCCACGAGCACAAAGCCCATGGCGACAAGAAAAAACACAAAACCAAAACCCATAATGGCGACCATCAAAAAGGCGGGGACAAGTGCACTCAACTCGTCAAGCATAAGCAAAAACAACCGGGCAATCATGCTTCCAAGTCAGATTCCCCGGTAAAAAAAACCAGTTATCCGGTATCTCTTACCAAACAACCCGGCAAAACTCTCAAGACATCTTCGAGCAGTAAAAAAGCGCAGCACAAAGCCCGTCAAAAGAGCACGCATCCGCCGAAAAAATCGATGAAATCTTCCAGATCAAAGCAGTCTTCCAAAAATAAAAAGAACCGCTGAGCTTACATTCTTTCCGGCACATCAATGCCCAACAAGCCCAAGCCCTTTTGCAGCACCCTGCTTGTTAACTCACATAATACGAGCCGGGTGTTTTGGGTCTCACCCTCTGATCTTAGGACCGGACAGGCTTCAAAAAACGAGTGGAATGCCTTTGCCAGCTCAAGGAGGTAGGTGGCCAGCAGATTGGGTCTGAAGTCATCCAGCAGTATGGGAACGATCTCACCGAAGCGCACCAACATACGCGCCAGATGAACTTCCGCATCCGCCTCGATGGAAAGTAACGCCGGGTCTAATTGGAAACCATCGTCCAATTTGCGGAAAATGGAGCGGACACGCACATAGCTGTATTGCAAATAGGGAGCGGTATCACCCTGAAGTGCCAGCATCCTATCCCAGCTGAAAACATAATCGGTCATCCGGTGCTGGGATAACTCTGCGAACTTCACTGACCCGATGCCGACGGTTGCAGCAACTTGGGCTCTCTCGTCAGGATCCATATCGGGATTTTTTTCGCCAATCACACGGTCCGCTCTCTCCACCGCCTCATCGAGAACATCCACGAGTTGCACGTTGTCACCACTGCGGGTCTTCATCAGTTTACGATCCTCTCCCAAGATGGAGCCAAATGCGATGTGATGCATCTCCGGATTCTGACCACGTTTGCGCGTGGCCTCGAAAATCTGCTGGAAGTGCAGCTGCTGTGGTGCTCCCACTACATACCATATTTGATCCGCTTGCCACTGCTGGACTCGAAAGTCGATGGTAGCAAGATCTGTGGTCGCGTAGAGAAAACCCCCGTCCGCTTTCCGGACAATGGCCGGCTTGTCCTCAAGTTTTTCATCGCCATCAAAGAAGACGCAGATAGCACCCTCACTTTCACGAGCCACCCCCTTCTCCAGCATATCATCTACAAGTGGTGCCAGCCTGTCGTTATAAAAACTCTCACCATACCAATGATCGAAACCTACATCAAGACGGTCATAAATTCCCTGTAAACCTTGCTTGGAAAGCTCAACACACTTTTCCCAAATCTTCAGATTTTCCTCATCGCCACCCTGCAACTTGACCAGCTCGTGTTTGCAAGTATCACGCACCGCTTCATCCTCGCTACACTCTGCATTGACACTGCGATAGACTCGCAGCAGCTCGGCAACCGGGTCTTTTTCGAGCTCAGCCTCATTCATGATGGTTTTCCATCCGTGAATGATCATCCCGAATTGGGTTCCCCAGTCACCAATATGATTATCCGTGATTACCTTGTGCCCAAGAAAACGGGCAATACGTGACAAACTATCCCCGATAATCGTTGAGCGGATATGACCGACATGCATCGGCTTGGCGACATTAGGTGCTGAAAAGTCAATCACCACCGTCTGTGACGGACTCGCAACAGGCACACCGAGCCGGTCATCACCGAGCAATGACGACATTCTCTTACTCCATGCATCATTGCTTACTCTGAAATTGATAAAGCCAGGACCCGCGATATCGGCCACTGCGAGACCATCAAGTTTCATCACCTCAAGTAGCTTCGAGGCAAGCTCACGGGGATTGGTTCGGAGCTGCTTGGCCAGAACCATGGCAGCATTACTCTGGTAATCACCAAAACGTAAATCTGCAGATGATTCCACCTGTACTTCAAAACCATCCGGCAAATCCACACCTATTTCACCTAGTGCTTGAGACAACACCTGCTTTAATTCTTGGATCAACATGGTTAATATATGTGGTTTGTTCTGGATTACTCAGCGAGGAACTAGTTCTCACCCCCGGCGCGGACACTTGATGATTCAGCATCGAAAATATCCAATATGTCGCCTGAACTCCCGGCATCCTGAAGTTGCTGGCGAATCGAACAATTATGGAACATTTTGGCAATGGCTGCCAGTGTCTGCAAATGCATGCTGCGCTCTTTCTCTGGCACGATGAGAAGCATCACCAAATGAACCGGTGCATTGTCAATGGCTTCAAAATCAATGCCCTCTTCGGAACGGCCAAAAGCAGCTACCACTTCATCAATGGAGCTTGAAAAAGCATGAGGTATGGCAACACCGGATCCAATACCGGTGCTCACCTGTCTCTCCCTCTCTTCAAGCAGCTGCAGAACTTCTTGCCGCAAGCTGGCTTCCAGAACACCGCGGGACACGAGATGATCGACCATATTGCTCAGCGCATCGGCACAAATCTCACCCTTCAAATCTAGAATGACCTGTTTGGGACACAACAAGCTGGATAGTTTCATCACGCAGTAAATCGACCGTCTGCACCTTGGAGACGCGGGGCAAGGCTCTTACCTTGTAGCTATGTGGCTTGCAAGCCTATTTGAAGGAATAAGAAGCGCATAATAACACTACAAAATACTTATAATTCTGCCTAAATAACAACGTGCCTGACCTCAAAACAGCAGCCATCGCTACCGCCAAGCGCCTTACTGACGCCGGGTATACCACCTATTTTGCCGGTGGCTGCGTGCGAGACATCCTCCTGGGCAACGAGCCCAAGGACTATGACATTGCTACCTCCGCGACCCCGGATGAGGTCCTGGAGCTTTTTCCCGATTCCAATGCAATTGGAGCTCACTTTGGGGTCATTCTCGTCAATCAAGACGGCTTTGCTTTTGAGATCGCCACCTTTCGCAACGATGGCTCCTACAAAGACGGAAGGCGGCCGGAAAGCGTCAGCTTCACCACTCCCGAGGAGGATGCCTCCAGACGTGACTTCACCATCAACGGACTATTCCAAAACCCCGAAAGTGAAGAAGTCATTGATTTCGTCCATGGCCAACAAGACATCCATTCCGGACTTGTTCGAGCTATTGGCAAGCCAACGCTGCGATTTCAAGAAGACGCTTTGCGGCTGGTGCGGGCAGTCCGCTTTGCCACCATACTCAAGTTCGATATAGAGCCTGACACCTGGTCCGCTATCTGCACTCATGCCGACCTGCTGGCTAATATCAGCAAGGAACGCATCCGTGACGAATTCATCATGATCCTGACCTCAAAGCAGCGGGCTCATGGTCTTGACCTGCTCGTTGAGAGTGGATTGATGCACCACATTGTTCCCGAGGTTTACGATCTTATCGATTGCAAACAACCGCCTCAATGGCATCCGGAGGGTGACGTTTACACTCACACACGGATCATGCTCGATATGTTGGCAAACAAACCATCCCCGGAGCTTGCCTTGGCAGTTTTACTTCATGACATCGGCAAACCTCCTACCTATAGCTACGATGAGTCAGAAGATCGGATCCGCTTCAACGGGCACGACCGGGTGGGGGCCGAAATGAGCGAGGAAATATTGCAGCGGCTTAGATGCTCCAATCAAACCACGCACGATGTATGTGCCATGGTAGCCAACCATATGAATTTCATGAACGTTCAGAATATGCGCACGTCCAAGCTGAAACGATTCATGGCCCGCCCCACTTATGAGCAAGAGATGGAACTGCACCGGGTCGATTGTGCGAGTAGTAACGGGTTTACCGAAAATTATGATTTTCTGAGATTCAAAGAACAAGAATTTGCTGCTGAGCCACTCATTCCCCAGCCACTGATCAACGGTAAGGATCTCATTGAAATGGGCATGCATCCAGGGCCCGAATTTAGTGAAGTCCTCACAAGGGTGCAGACAGAGCAATTAGAAGGAATTATCAACAGTAGAGATGAAGCAATCGCTTTTGTACGCAAAGAATACTGCGCGGACTAATCGATTTCTTGTTCCGGATCCTGTTCTGTATTCTCTTCCCGGTCATCCTCATCGTCATGGCTGTAGCCGGCCATCTCACCCCCCTTTTCTTTGAGTTCCGCAAGAACCTCAGACATGTCGCGTAGTTCCTCCCAAACATTTTCACGGACGTAAATGGGAGCATCCTGACGCACAGCAAGAGCCAGGCAATCACTGGGGCGGGCATCAATTTCAACCACCTTGCGTTCCATGATCTCATTTTCAGCAGTAATAAAGAGCCGGGCATAAAACACATCACCGTCTACTTTAACAATCACTGCCTTATCAACCCTTGCCCCGAATGCGTCCAACATTTGTGAAAAGAGATCATGTGTCAGTGGTCGAGGTGGTTTCACCCCGGCCATCACTGCATTAATAGATGCGCCAATGGCTGGCTCCACATAAAACACAATGACTTTGTCACCGTCCCCCAAAAAAACAGCACAGCCGGCTGAGGTAGGCATTAATGCGACCGGTTCAACTCTAATCTGATCACTCATCGTTTGATATCTGTTAAGGTATGATGTTTGGGCACGAATGAAAGAATGAAGCTATGACAGCTTGCCGCCATTGGGACGATCCAGATACTTGCGTGATACTTTGACATATTTCTCTGCCCAATACTTGATCCCCTCCTGCTGGTCCTTGTCCAGAGTCTTCACTACTTTGGCAGGGCTCCCCAAAACCAGTGAACCGGGTGGGATTTCGGTTCCTCCGGTCACCAAAGCATGGGCACCGATGATGCAACGCTCACCAATGACCGCCCCATCGAGAATACACGCCCCCATGCCTACCAGAACCTCATCCTTGACCGTGCAGGCATGAATAATGGCACTGTGGCCCACGGTAACAAGTTCTCCGATGTAGGCACCGTAATCATCGGCCAGGTGAACCACCGCATTGTCTTGAATATTGGATTTTGGCCCAATGACGATCTCATGAATATCACCTCTCAAGGTCGTATTGTACCACACGCTAGCCTGCTCCCCAATCGTGACCCGCCCAATCACATCAGCACTACCAGCAACAAAGGCGCTACTATCAATATCAGGACCTATACCATCAAAAGTCTCAATTGCCATAAGGTCAACATATCCCGCGTCGCTATTTTCACAAGTTGCAATCCAGCGACAAAAACATTAATATGGAAAAACATGCTTTTACTTCCTTGCTACAGGCAAAAACATCCGCCTCAATAACGACCAAGGTTTACCTCAGCTAATTCTGACACAATATCCTATGAAGGAGCTTTATACTGTCATCGCCATCATCATATTTGGTTATGCTCTGCGGTCCTGCAAAACCATCATTCTGCGCAAGCTTGGTGCTCTTGTTATGTTGCTTGCTTCTGGCCTGTGCTTTTATTTTTTATGTGAGTCCGTCTTAGCTGGAGTGCTTGCGATGGCCGCGTGGTTTTTCCTGCCGTGGATCGAGTTGCTCACCCGGATACGCAATCAGAGAATGCCACTGGAAAACAAACTCAGACAGCGCACCTCCAATAATCTGGATGCATTCCCTAACGCACAACAATACATTAATACGCTGGAGCGCTCCGGCTATGAGCACATCAGCAACTGTGGCTGGAACCTCGGTGGTGTTGACCAGCTTTATCAACTCTACTGGAACGCCGAGAGCCGCTCTGTGGCATCCCTCTGCCTTTGCGAACAAGCCAACGCCACTTTTTCCTACGTCACTGTGACATCACGGGATATTGCAAACGGGATTTGGAGAACCACTAATTTCCCTTTTTCTCCGACCTTAAAGCCGTGTCCCTCGGTTCATTGGAACCAAATTAGCTGCGTCAATGAATGTGTGGAAAAACTGCTCCAGCAGCACGGCAGTTTTCTCCACAAGCAGGGATTTGTCGATGATGACTTGAGTATACCCGATCCCGATCAGCTTGAGCAAGAACTCGAGCACGAACTGCAGCGGCAAATCGATCACAATCTCCAGCAAGGTATTATTACTACCCACGGAGAAGACCAATTTCGATACACAATCCGTGGGCTGTTTTACCTCTGGCGCCAATGCATACGCGACATGATCCGCCTATGCTAAACAGTTACGGTTTCAGGCTGTGAATGAGGCTGTGAATGCAAAAAACCCCGGTATCCGTCAGGAATACCGGGGCTAGTAAGTTGATTAAAAAAAGGCTCAAGTGGTGACCAGACTAACTATGAATACATTTTCGTGTAGTATTCATCAGCCATGCGGTCTGAATCAAAGAAGGGAACCACCTCGTTCATGCTGTTGAGAACGATCTCCCACCACTTGTCTGGCTGATCATAGTATGCCGGAAGAACCTCTGTCTCGAGAATTTGGTAGAAGCCCAGCATGTCATGCTGATCCCGGGCCTCGTCAGAAAGAGAAGGGTCAGCTTCCGGAATGACAAACGAGTTGTGTCCGTCCTTGGAGAATTCACAGACCCAGCCATCGTAGGTGGAGAAATTCACACTGCCATTCATGGCGGCACTCATACCGGACGTGCCGGAAGCCTCACGAGTGACCACAGGATTGTTCAACCAGATATCGGAGCCATCCTTGATCAGTTTGGAAAGAGACAACTCGTAACCAACCAAAACAGCTGCATTTGGATATTTCTCAGTGAGGTGTATCAACCTGTTGAATGTGTCAATCGCACCCCAATCCTTTGGATAAGGTTTGCCTGCCCAAATGATTTGCACGGGACGATTTGCATCACTGAGCATTGCTTCGAAGCGATCGATATCCCTGGTGATCAAATCAGCCCGTTTATAATCGGCAAAGCGACGCGCCCAGACAATCGTCAGATAATCAGGATCAAACAAGCGTCCGGTTTGGTCTGCAACTTCTTTGAAGAGCAACTTCTTGAGTTCGCGCTTCCGCTTGATGAGAGCTTTGACATCACCGGCAGCTCGGGCTGCTTCTATACCTGGATCCACCCAGTATTTCTTATTTTGAGCGTTTGTGACATGATCAATCTCGCAGATCCCGTCATAGTCTTTCCACATTTCACGTGAGACGTCACCGTGCAACTTAGAGACTGCGTTTGCCTTGTGACTCATCCGCAGCGCGACAAGGGTATGATTGAATTCATCATCTTCTTCATCCTCCATACCACAGAGCTTTCTGGCTTCCTCCTCACTCAGATCATTGAAGAAAGTAAACTTATGTAAGAGGTCAAAGCTGGATTTTTCATTACCGGCCTCCACTGGAGTGTGTGTGGTAAAGACAAGACGCTTCTTAACTTCATCAAGGCAACCGTATTTGCCATACAAGTGGAATGCCGCCGACAGTGCGTGAGCCTCATTCATGTGCCACACGTCGGGATCCAGACCGAGCTCATCGAGCAAGGTGGCACCACCAACACCGAGAAGGATGTACTGGGCAATTCGGGTGAGAAAGTCAGAGTCATACAAGCGATGTGAGATTGTTCGTGACATAACATCATTTTCCTCGATGTCGGTTGTCAGGAGAAACATGGGTGCACATCCAAATATGTCAGCGGGCAAATACATGACCTTTACCCAAACGTCATGGTCATGGATCTTGATGGTAAATTTAATATCTGTCTCCTGGAGGAAGTGATAGTTTTTCTTGCGTTGCTGGACCGCCATCTCCCGGTGATCACCTCGGGTCTGGTTGTAATAACCGTAAGTCCAAAGGATGCCGATACCGATCAGGTTCTGCTTCAGGTCATAGGCACTGCGCATGTGAGAGCCTGCCAGAAAGCCAAGACCTCCTGAATAAATTTTGAGTGTCTGGTCAATGGCGAACTCCGAGCTAAAATAGGCAACGCTCTTTTGGTAGTTCGGGTTGATTTTGTAAGGATGTTTGAAGGGCTCTGGTAAAAAACTCATAATGGAAATTAGATGAAAATTGATTCCTCAATCGCGCGAGGCAGGCACTCAATACTCAAGGTCCATGACTTAGCCAAGGAGGTTTTGTGTCTTATTATGACTTTGCATTCCCTGAAAGCAGATCTAAAACAGCCCCAAAAAGGGGGTATTAAGTGGAAGAAATGTCTGGTTGGTGATGAGTTGGATCGCGCGCAATGCACGCCCCCGTCACAACCGCACCTCAAAAAAATCCAGCATCACTGCGCGATAGACCTGACGCTTGAATTCAGGCAGCCATTTCAATTTAAATTTCTCCGGACGAATCCATTTGTAACGGCCGAACTCTGGGTTTTTGTGGCCATCAAGATCAATGTCAGGTGCTGATTTTTTAAGCCTGCACAGGTAATACGTCTGTTCCTGGCCATCAAAGTAAGTCTTTTGTTTTTTGACCTGATCCGGATAAAGATAGTTATAGCCATCACGTTTTTCCAGCACTTTGTAACTGTTCCATGGCAACCCGATTTCCTCTTCTACCTCACGAGCCAAGGCTCTGATCATCTTTTCACCCGAGTCAACCCCACCTTGCGGGAATTGCCACGCTCCTTTTTGATTACGCCGCTCACAGACCAATAGCTTCCCCTTGCGGTTCAACATAAGCACTGCAACATTAGGTCGGTAACTTGCCATGACGAACAGGTTCTTAACCCTAGGCATTTTCTCAATCAAGGTTTTGACGAAACTTTGTTTTCAATGAATAGTCATGACTCAATCAAGAGATATGATGAAAACAGCCAGCATTTACTTTGCCCTCACTTTGCTCTCCATGCTGCCCTGCTCCCTCATGGGCCAAACAGAGGAAGGCACAGCAAAAAACGAATCATCGGAAACCACCGGACCCAAGAGATTCTGGCAGGCTGATCTACCTGGGGGGAGCTACATCGTCGCCCTGGACCGCATCGCCTCGATGAGCAAGCACAACTATATCATTGATGGGAACATCAGTGTCACCGAGGTCGTCATCGATACCAACGGCATCTCACTTGCTCGGTTCTACTATTTGGAGCCAGTTCTACAGAATACTTCCGGCGTTGCAGCCCGTCTCACTGAAGGGGGCAGGGATTTACTCGACAAAGTCAATGAGCGCACGGGGGTTGATACAGACTCAGCCGTGATCAAGCAGTATCCGAGTACGACACACGCAAAAACGGTTGAGTTCCGCATTTCCTCAGCGGCAAATCTCGACGAACTTTACAGCAGTGCACGCACTGCCTGGATCAACAGCAGGGGTAAAAAATTCACCCTCAGCGGCAAATAACCAGCCTCACTCATCATCCGATGATGAATTGCCGCCGGGGATGAGATCCAGAATCTCGCCCACTCCCTCGCGGATGATATTCGCACTCCCCTCGATTACGTCGCTCCCCTCATCAAGAATCTTGTTCCCGGCATCCACTGCGGCCTGAGGCAAATCTTCTGCTGCTTGATGCGCAAATTTCAAGACCTGCTGACCTGTCTCAGGAACCACCTCGAACATTCTCTTTCCCGCGGCAGCAACGAGCCGCTCACTCAGATCCTCCTGCGGTTTGTCAACGGTTCCAGTGATACGCACGGTGGTCCACCGCAAGCCCTTCTCTCCTCGCAAAAACACCTTGGTCTCAGCACCGGGAATGTGCTTCAATAATGCTGGCATAATACCGACACGCAGCAAACCATCCAGGTTTTCGTTTTCGACAGTGAGCTTGCCAAGGACACGCATCAAGCCCTCACTGGCAATGACAATATCAGTAAGCTCCAGACGATCTTCTTGCACGTGGTATTGAACATGGGCCTCTGACAAATGAATTTGTCTGAACCTTCGTGAATCAACATAAGCAGCTAATTCGTCGAGCACGGGAAGAGCAGTCAATACGCCGCGCTCCAAAGTCAACTTGCCTCGAGTCATGGAACCATCTCCACTGGAACTGTGCCTGAACTCCGTGTAAAGATCTCCCGAAATTCTTTTTTTCCAGTCTTCTTCGAGCAGCTCATCCGCTCCTATGCCTTTCAGGGTGCCCTCAAGCACAAGAGCATCAGCGCTAAGCTCGCCATTCATCGCCAGTAAGCCACGTTGAAAAACTCCGGCATGAGACTCCTGTAGATACAAGCGACCATTTGCGTATCTGCCCTTGGCCGAGCGCAAGCTCAGGGGACTATCCATCCAGGAGACATCAATGAGAGCATTGAGAATTTCCAAATCGTAGACATCGCTGTTGACGCGCCTCGTTGCCTTGAGGTTCCCATCCATAAAATCAACGCTACCACTCTCCGAGTTCAGCTTCATATCCAGGTTGGCTATGGTGACCACCCCTACCTCCGTTTTGTCGGGCAATAGACGCCCAAAGAAACCACCTTGCTCCCCTTTGGCTGGTGAGTCGGCAGTCTCTACTTGGGTAGTTTGGTCTTCTGCCGCTTCAAGAACCACTTGCAGCTCCCGAACCATCAGATCATTGATCAACCATACACCACGACCAATCTCGGACACACTTAGCCCCGCCTCGATCCCTCGTGCCTCGACGGAACGAACAAAACCAAGGCCCTCAGCTTTTAAACCTTGTGTGCTGGCCCGCATGCCCTGCCAATACAGTGGCTCTAGCTCAACATCGACCTCCATGGCTTTACCACTGTGCTCAGCAATAAAAACCCGGAACTCCTCACTGTGTAAATACGACCTCAACCAGACATAGCCTCCAAAACCGGCAAGAGTAATCGCAAGCCCCAGAAACACGAAAAAACGGATGGCATATCGCATCGATACCACTTGCTGCCGAGGCATCTCTCCCTTCACTTTTTTTTGTCTTTGCGACCGCCTTCGTGACACGCTGTAAGGCTAGTCCTGAAAGCCTAAATTCACAAGTTTTCTTCTCGCCACCCAATACTTGGGTCTTTATTCTCATTTGTTGAGTGAATTTAATCTGACCTAATTTTGCTAGAGCTCCAAAAAGTCTGCTTCGCCATCGAAAAAGAAGGCGAAGCTTTTAACCTCATCGACAAAGTATCTCTGAAGATACCCAGCGGTCACTTCATGGCGATCGTAGGTCCCTCAGGCTGCGGCAAAACCACCCTGCTCAAAACCATTGCCGGCCTCAATGAAGAGTCAGACGGAGATCTCATCTGGAACGGCAGAAATCTCGCTCAAGAAAAGGATTTTGAGCCCTCGGAGATAGGTTATGTTCCGCAATTTTCGATTGCCTATGATCAGCTCACGGTTGATGAGTCCATTGAGTCGGCAATGCGGCTGAGGGTTAAAACAAATAATCATAAGGAGCTTGACCGCCGCATTGATAAAATTCTCAAAGAAACGGGTCTTGCCAAGCTGGCAGACCGGCCGGTCAAGGTGCTATCCGGAGGTCAGAAACGCCGCCTTGGACTTGCCATGGAGCTAGTCACCAACCCTGCTCTTTTGTTATGTGATGAGGTTACTTCAGGTCTGGACCCACGATCCGAGCGCGACATTGTCCGGCTGCTTCATCAGCTAGCTCATCGTCATGGCCGCAGCGTTGTCTCAGTAACTCACTCGCTGGCTCATCTGGAGCTCTACGACTCCGTACTCGTACTCCATGAAGGTCGTGTTGCCTACCATGGTCCACCCCAGGAAATCAACCACTACTTCTCTGTGGATGATACCGAGGAAATCTACCCCCAGCTCGCAAAACAGTCCTCCGAGCGGTGGCTCCAATCATGGCAAAAACATTGCAGCGCGTATTATCGTAAAATCGACAAGCGCCGGCAGCAGCTCATCGACAAAGGTGAAATCATCATTCCCAGACATCATGACCTGGAAAAAACAGACACAGAGACCATCCGACTGGATGAGCCAGCCGATGAGAAAGCTGTCAAAAAACAAGATGCTGCCAAGCTCAAGAAGAGGCCCGATGATGAGGGCACAGCACCTGTTGCCACAACATCCACCGTCCAAACCCCGGGATTGATCAGCCAGTTTTCGACCCTCCTTGCCCGCCGTTGGAAAATTTTTTTACGCAACAGAGGGCAGGTTTATCTCCAGCTCGCCATCCTCATCTGCTTTCCCATTCTTGTGGCGCTATTTCACGAACGTGGCAATGAGAACATCAAGCGGTTCTCCGACCGTCATGAGGGGGTGTTGCAGCAGATTCAAGAGCACACGATGGTAGAAAAAAGCTATCTCAACGTGGGTTCTGCCGTCTCCGGCATCGTCATGTTTCAAGTCGTGTTACTCTCACTCATGGGATCAAACAATGCGGCACGTGAAGTGGCAGGAGAACGTTTGATCCTCGAAAAAGAAAAATTCGGAGGCATCCATCCGGGTGCATACTTGGCAAGCAAGATTGTTTATTTAGGTAGTCTCGTTCTCATTCAGTCTCTCTGGATGGCCATTTTTGTTCAGCAATTCTGGAAATTTCCAGAAGGTAGTCATAGCGGGTTTCTGCAACACACGGTTTTTCTGATTCTCGTCAATGCCTCCATGACCTTCATTTGTCTTGGTATTTCATCGCTGATGAAAACAGCGGAACAGTCGTCTTTGTTGTCCGTGTATCTGGTTGGCTTTCAATTACCCCTCTCAGGAGCCATTCTCGCATTACCGGAGAGTATCGAGTACCTAACCCGCCCATTTATCTCTGCCTATTGGGCTTGGTCGGGCAGTATCGAATCCATGGATCCAAGTTATCGCAACGCCATAGATGCAGTTACTGAGACATCATTTGAGCCAGCAAACGTATGCCAATATCTGCTGGTCATCCACATTGCCATTGGTCTGATCGCCGCCTATATTGGCATCAGGCGACATCAATGGGATTGACATCATCTGTGCTCCTGCCCAATCCGTTTCACTCACTAATATCCCGTAACATATCACATGCCTCGAAGATCACGCACTAACGCAAAAAGCCGGGCTCAGCTCAGCATCTATATCCTTGTTGGCATCGCTGCGTTCACGGCTGTCGTTGTCGGTAAATTCTTCCTCAACAAGCAATCCGAGCATTTCTCAAGCTACAATGAGCTCTCGGTCGCCGAGCTCAAAGAGAGTGGCACGAGCTTAAGTGGCAATGCATACCGGGTCACTGGCAAAATTGTGGAGAGAATGATCCTGAGAGGTGATCGCGGCCTTCTGGTCAGCGTCAGACCCGAAGCCGAGGGCTCTGCCACAAGCCTGATCCCCGTTCACGTGCCTCCTGGCGCAGACAGGATCAACCTGGAACGAGGCCAGCAATACAGCTTCAAAGTCGAAGTCAGCCGCGAGGGCCTGCCTGTTGCCTTGGACATCCAAGCGCATTAATCAGTGGCCCATGCCGCCTGTTTACGTGAAACCCAAACGAAACATCCACTCTCGGTAACATACACTATCTCATGAGACTTTTCACTCTATTCATCGTCACGGCTCTTCCCCTCACCGCTCAAGTTTACAGCCCGGGGAAACAACCTGTAGACAGCAAGCCCGCTACTGACAGTGGCAACGAATCCAGCACTTCCCCCCAAAAAAAGGAGGCGAAGTCTGTTTATGGCAATGAAATTCCTTTCATTGACCCAACGCAGGAAACCATCACGCTGATGGGGCATACTTTCAGTTTTGGTGATAACCGCCTTGGCGGCCAATTTAATGCTTTTCTGGCAGACTCACCCAATACCTCTGAAGCTGCGCTTGAATACCGTGAGACTATTGACGCTATTCTTGAGGCGGTCTCGCCCCACACCAAAAACATCTCCAGATCTCAAAAGCTGCGTAACGGCTTTGCCCTGCTTCCGCGTGCCGCCTCCTATCCGGGTGATGGCCGTATTTGTGATTCACTCTCCAGTGCCATCTACACAGCGATGCTATCCAAAGGCAATATTGCCAATTCCAAGCAATACATCGCCAACCTTGAGAAAGAGAAACAACGCATTATCTACAATGTGGGCATCCTTTCTCGCAAAAGCAATCTTACCACCAGCCGGCCACTTAGTGGTAATAATGGGAACAACGCACGTAAAAAACCAGATTCATATCGAGTGGAGCAGTTGAAGAAACGTGTTCTCGAAATCGATGTGCTGAAAAAAGCTCAGCAGGCAAAAGGCGAAGTCAATGGCCTGCAGGCCAAGGTCCAATATCAGGCCCTACTCGCCCAGCTCTTTATCCAACGACGGTTCGAACATGTCGTCATCGGCACACGTTTTTACACTCTCATTTTTCCTGATGGAGACTCCAAAATGAGGCTGAAGGTAAATTCAGATGTATCAAAATTCTTTGTTGAAGGTCTGGGCGTCGAGCCCACCGTCACTGGCTTGGATTCGGCAGCCAATGAGGCCATGCGTAAAGTATCGACTTACGTTGCCGCCTTTAACAATCATCTCAATCATAATGAGCTTCATCACGCATCCAAGCGTATCTCAGAAGCATATGCGATTGGTGAGTTTCTGCCGGTCGTGCAGACAATACCGGCCGATCAACGTCGCAAGGTTTTGGAGTATGTAAGGGATGGTAATGCCCTGATCAAAGCCATGGATGTCAGAGATTACGTTCAGGCAAAAGCCTTGATGGATACCCTCAAAAAAAGCGCAAGTGATTTTGATTATACCAAGGCCCAAGGCGCCATTGCAGCCTATACGCGGCTTTCCGACGGTCATATTCGAGCTGCTAAGTTGGCACTACTCAATGGTGACCAAGCCAAGTTTGAGCAAGAACTCAAAAACGCGACCCAGGCATGGCCCACTAACCCGAAACTGACGGAAGTGGACGAGGAACTCGACCGCCTGCTTGCCAAAGGTGACGTTGCCCGAGAGATCCTCAACGATTTTGACCGACTACTTAGTGAAGATAATTTTCGGGAAATCTACAAACGCCGCTATGAATTCGTACCAGTCGTCAAGGATGACATTACCCGTAAGGATGCGGTCGAGCAGGTCGTGCGCAACATTACCCGCATCGACGGCACAATACGCCTGGCTGAGGTGTCATCCGACAGCGGCAACAACTTTGCCGCCTGGGAAGCACTTGCCGAGCTGCGTGATGAGTTCCCTAAAGACCCGGAATTATTACAGAGGCTCGAAAAACTGTCCTCCAAAGTTGCCGATTTCACCGTAGCACTGAACAAGGCTGCGGATTTTGAGGATAACGATCTGAATCCGCAAACGGGCTCTGCACTGGCTTGGTATATGCAGGCAAAATCGATCTACCCTGGCAGCAAGCATGCGCAAGCGGGTATTGACCGCCTGTCTGAGCGCATCCTACCCGAGATGCTCCCTGCTGAGACAGCAGGATCATCGCTGGATAGCACATCTTCTGACGAGGACCCCTTCAAACAATAGGAGGTCAAGCATGCTTAAGATAAGCTCATTATTTTTTCGCATTGTTTGATTGCTATCCCGTATCACCCGTTCATGTTGTCAAACGTTATGGCGAATGCAACCAACGTTCTCGCGAATGGAATCGAAATCACCGGTTCCATCAAGTTTAGCAATGACATGGTCATTGATGGTAAGATTGACGGCGAAATTACCTCCGATAAAGGCAAAGTCACCATTGGTGAGAATGCCTATGTCAAAGGTGATGTAAAGGCTGGTGAGGTAAAGCTCTTTGGCAAGGTCAAAGGGACGATCACATCAGAGCGCTGTGAGCTCAAAACCAAATCCAAGCTGGATGGTGATATCAAAACCAAAATGCTCAGCATGGAGGAGGGCGCGATACTCTCAGGCCGAACTGACATCGGAAACTAGAGACTTACCTCTTCACAAATCATCAAAGCCGGCATGTCATTGCCGGCTTTTTTATGGCTGGATGGCGGCTAGAATCTCTAAGATGATGGCCGCCCTCCACCATGTTGACACCTTGGAGATGATCTATTCGGCTTTTTGCCTATCTCCGAGCATGGCCCCTACCATGGCCATCCACTCCTCCTCCAAACCCTCCATACCCTGCGGCGGGGCCTTACCAGCCATGGAATACCAATATCCGGCATTGCCCAGATCACCCTCGACCCTGTGTAGGTGAGCGTGCACCCATGCGGAGTCAGAATCATCAAGTGCCCCGCACAAATCATGTGCCTGCTGCCAGTTGCCCCCACGCAAAAGCCACATCGCCTTGAGCGCGTCACTTAAAAGCTCAGGAGGATCGCCCCCGGCATCAGCTGAGTTGATAAAATCACTTAAATTCATTCCGTGCATACTTGATCATTGGCTAGGCAAGACCCCATCTCAAGTCAGCAATTCCATCATCTCATCATCGGAAAGCCCGGCCATCATCGGATTGAGCTCATCACTCATCTCACCTATGGCAGCGGCTATCACATCACGTTTTTTATCCTGCAGGCGCAAGATTTTTTCTTCCACACTCCCC
>Ga0213863_10001285_pt1 | contig 18386 bp, 25 predicted proteins | sample PICome_8_FD_160128 | JGI IMG/M metagenome (GOLD analysis project Ga0213863, IMG submission 160128) | Coastal seawater microbial communities near Pivers Island, North Carolina, United States - PICO497 | ecosystem: Environmental > Aquatic > Marine > Coastal | place: USA: North Carolina... | reverse complement strand
GCATATGACTGCTACACGATTGATCCTATCAGACTTTTGGATGAGTGCCTTGGCAACCTGACATCCGACGACAGTCTTACCTGTGCCCATTTGGCTTGAGTCAAGCGTGTTGCGGCCGTCCAGCAAAGTCTTGACAAAGAAGTCCGCAGCTTCCTCTTGAGGTGGGTATAATGTTTTCATCGCAAGAAGGCTTGAGCTTGCGCCCATGTATTAATTACTTCCAAAGATTCTGCCATCGATGAATTACCATCGAGGTATTTCCACTCCCCATCTTCTTGCTCCCAAATCCCCCACCGCCAATCTTTACCTCGGGCATACTCAGGGCGGCGCAAGTGATGACGATACGATCTATCCGCATCTTCTACATGGTAATGGCTAGATGTGCTGTCAAACACATCGTAAAACCCTTTTGCTATTTTTTTAACTATCATAGTTTTTTTGTATTTTGTATTTTGTATTCAGTCATTTTAAAACCGAGACTGTATCCTGACTCCACACACACTAAAAAGGAATCAGGATACAGGGTTCGGTACTAACAATGAAACAGATAGCTGATAAAGAAGGAAATCAGCCACCCACAAGAAGTTTGTCTACTTACAAACCTTTTTCAAGTGTTTTTATCGTCTACTTAGTTGTTGTGGTTTTTGCGAGGGCATATGCCTGCAAGCACTGCCGAGTGAGACTAACTGATTATCATAAGTCTCCTCATCTTCAATCCGGTGACGGACAATGTCGCGGGCATATATAGGTGGGTCTTTCTTATAAGTCAGGATCACCTTAGTGACCACGACCTCCTGATCGATTTCAAACTGGATCACGTCATTAGTGACGTTAGTCCCATTATCAAACGACACTGATTCACCACCCGTATGGGAGATAATCTCTATAATTTCCTCGCATTTCAGCTTCGTCACTGCGGTAGGGGTTCCCGTTTCTATCTTTGTCCCTATTGCAGGCAGGGCAGAACACATTCCCTTCAATGTCTTCCCTAAAGTCGTCGGTGACATCTTCTCTGCACCGCAGGCATTCAAGGCGTGGTTCAGTTTCATCATTTAATCCCCCCATACGTCATGCTCTACAGCCCTCACCAAATCTTTTAGATAAGGTGTCGGGTATACTTTCATGATCCTCCGGTCCCCGTAATGATCACGCTTATTTTTTTCTACCTCCATATGACTTTCTACGCGAACCAGATTATGCTCCGCTAAAGAACGACACACTGCGCCCGCAGAAGTTGGGTCAATCGATCCCAAGATGAGACTAATCTGCTTATACGTAGCGCCGTCTGGCTTGGCAGCTATGGTTGCAAGGATACTAGCTTGGTGCAACGTGGGCACACCAGCACGCCGGAAGTGTTCAAGCGCCGCTATCAAGCGCGCGATTTTATGAGTGGCAGTCATGACTTCTTGAGCTTCCTTAGGATTTGGTGGATGGATTGCTGATTTAAACCGAAGCACCTAGCCACAGCATCTTTGGGGTGACCCCCTTCCACTAGCTCCGCGATGATTCGATGGCGTGCGTTCACCGCCTGCCGGACTGCCTGCTTAGGGCGGCCCGTGTCGTCATCCGTAAGGGCGCCCGCTATCCATCTTGCCGGAATGTCTAATGCTTCCGCCTCTCGCTTCAAAAGGGCCGTCGTTTCTGCAACAATTTGTTGTTGATACTCCCTATTCATCCTCTTGGTCTTGTTCGATTTCATACGCCCGCTCATCGAGCCACGCGTGATATTTATCTATCTCCTGCTCAAGTTCCGCCTGTGTCATTTGTCCGGCTCTAAAACCATCCGCTAGAAGCGACTCAATGTCCATCTTTCCCCCCTTCCCTGCGAATCTCCGCGTCCAAGGCGTGTGCCATACGCATGATGTCCTCGCGTGCTGCCTTCCGGTCCTCGTATGAGGAATGCTCCCGTTCTAAAACGTCACACAAGATCCGTGCCGCAAACGTCCAACTGTTTTGGATTTCTACACTCATGACTCTACTTTTTTGCTAAATATTGAGACACCCATTTGAGTGGGGGTTTCTTTTGGTCCCCGTTTAACTGGTCCACCCTGTCCGCTAACACGTTGACAATTTCAAACCTCTCAAAAAGGTTTTGTCTTGTCACAGGTCCGAGGGCTTGCTGCGCCCACCATAGGAGGGTGTCCGTGTCGTCTCCGGTTACGTATCCGCTGCGGGCTTGCTCAATTAATTTGCGGCCGCGTGAGGTGCTCCTGCAATGCAGAATCCTATCTGTTTTTTCTTTCATATTCATGTTTTTAAGTCAGGCTAAAACCTGAGTGTGCCCCCCTGTCTCTAGGACAAGGGAACATGGCTCAGGGCTCAGGAAGGGAGGTTTCTAATCACGATGCCCCTACAGGATGCAGGGAGCAGTTTAGGCTCTATCGCCTCGGGATCTTTTAGAAGGTAGCCAACTTTCCGACCGGACCACTCAAACCCCCGCAAGTCAGGCGGGACATGGTGCCGCGAATAATCGCGACGGAAAGCCCGCTCATCTTTGTAATCTATGATACCGGACACAGTCACGAAACCGACAAGATGGGCCTTTCCGCGACCTGTCCGGATCAAGCCAACTCGCTGCCCTATGAGGCTGCCTAGCGAGTCAGTGTTGCGAGTCTCTACAGACTTGGAGCCCGCAAGAATTAGAGAGGTCCAATCCTTGCGGGCATCGTTGCAATTGAAAGCCTTCACTTAGAAAGGCTTTCTATGCCTTCGGGGGTCATATAAAAAGACTGCCAAACCCTGCGGGGGTTTGAGTCGTCGCGATGCCGCCAGACAGCGCCAACCTTGTGGGGCTCCCCGTCGCGGGTATCATAAAACCACGCCTCGCATTCTTCGCGAGCGCGGCGGCGCTTGCCGATCTCATGGGCAAGCTCATGGAAGGGGAATCCCTTAACGACTCCAGCGCCTCGGCGGCTGGTGTATTTTAATGTTATTGTTTTTGTATTCATGACGATTTAGATCTAAAATGATTTTTCAGCTTTGGTCAATAATTTTTTCAGACAAGCCCCACGCAAGGCCGTAATGCTTCGCGCAGATCGGGCCATATCCGGCCGCAAGGCTGTCTTTTGTGGTCAATTCCTTGTGACAAAAGCAGCAAGATCCGGACTTTCTACCATATGAAGCGGCCGCCTGCGATGGATCGGCCGCAAACTCCTCCACAATGGCTTCTATTTCGGCCGTGCACTCGCGCGACGGGTAAAAGATGCCTTCACGTATGCTTCCAAAGAAACCCTCTCCAAAGGTCGGGGAGGCTACGACAATGGAGCCCGCAAATTTCGACTTTTCCCCCGCCATAGAGAAACGGACAGCGCCCGCCGGACTATGCACCGTGAATTTTGGGCGCTTTAAGGACGACGACGCGAGGGCAAAGGCTGCTTGAATCTTCGCGGCGTCAATCTCTACCGCCGCGCGACGTTTTGAAGGCTGGGAGGCCAGCTTATGAAGCCAGAATTGAAGCGTGGAGGGCATAGGAATAGAATATTTCCGATCTTGTTTTACAGCCTCAAAAAGGGTGTCTATGAAGTCAGATTTTTCCCCGCGTTTATAGATAGCCATGGCGGCGTCGTAATGGCTCGAATAGTCGGACGTGAAGCCCGCGTGAAATTTACCGTTGCGACTTGTGATTGATCCAAATTTTAAATTCATTTTTCTAGGTGGTAGGGTTTAGTGTTGAGGGTAGAGAATCGTTTTGATGCCAGCTTGCGCGCAGAGCGTACACTGACCGCATTTCACGGGCTTAGGCCGGCGCATCACTGTGGACGCGATAGCAGGGCACACACGCGCGGCGGGGAGCTCTTTCGCGAGGGCTTGCGCATTTTTAAGACGTTCTAATTTTGTAGCGCCCTCAAAAACAATGCGGGAGGACTGGCCAACGTTATCGGCCGCACGCATACGCGCGTCACTTTGGCATGATTCGCGGACGACGATAGGCAAATCAAAAGCTACGCAAATCGCGCGGAAACGTTCCGCCTTCTCGCGCGTTTCCACGGGGAAATGAACGGGGACACCTTCAGGAAATGAATTTACCATATCCGCAAAAGCTTCCATCTCGTTGCCAGTCAGGCGGCGATTTGGGACACTGCCGAAAGTTGAAAACCGGATCCATGGGATTGATTCACCTTTTGCAACTTTGCGCCGGATCTTGGCGGCGTAGGCTTCACACAAGGCCGCAAAGCCTAGCTCGCGTTTACGTTGGCCGGACACTTGCACGGATGGCTTTAGCTTCTCTACGTGGACCGCGTAGCAAACTCCCTTTTTAAGGGCTTCACATTTCGTGCTACAATTCGCGCCGCCGGACTCCGAAAAGTTCAAGGCGATTGAATTTGGTAGGGCTTTGCCGAAAGATCCTAGTTGCGGTTTCCAGCTTTGGGTTTTTGTTTTTGTATTCATGGTTTTAGCTCAGGTAATTCCTGAAGCCTAAACCCTGCCCAAGGACAAGGTTTAGGGTTTCAAGATTCACGGTGCAGGGATCACCAAGGAATGCCCTCAGAATGGATCGAGGGGACTTTGTGGAATTCAAGCGTGGGCTTTATAGATTCAAGCTCTGACATCACCCAAGAGGGCAAGGCGGGCTCATCTTGGGGAAGCAAGACTAGAGGCTCGCGATTGGCTTTTCGCTCGCTCGCAACGTAGCGGGAAAGCTGGCCAGCTTCGCGGACGGTAGCGCGGTAATCGTGCCAAAGGTAAGCAAAAACTACAGTGATCATTTTAGTCTAGGGTGAAGAAAGATTTCATTTGATCGGGCGAGGGCGCAAGCCAGTTGACCTTTTCTAACTCCAAAGCTTGCTCTAGCTTCTCAACCGTCGCGAGTAGGCGGCCGTCAAAATAGGGCGCTTGGCTCACAAGCTTGGCTTTACCGCGAAGTAGCGCGGTCTCACATTCCGCGACGGTATAAGATGCGCCTAGAATGTCCTTTATCTTTTGGGTAGTTTGATTTTTCATTTTAGATTCTGGTTTTAAATAGGAAGGATTTGATTTTTTCGGTTTCATTTTTCTTCTAAGCTAGTTTGAAAAACCGCGAATTCACAGAGCAACTGATAAGCATGATGCCAGCTTTCAGGGCCACGCATATAGTCCCCCCAAGGATTGCCATCATGAGAGGCCAGCTTGCGATCAACTGATATCCAAATTGCTCCGCAATCAACTTCAATGTCGGCTCCCATCTTCTTAGCAAGGCGGCGTGCTTTTCCATAATACGGGTCTTGCTTTGGGCGGGCTTTGCCTGCGCTTTCAAGCTTGGCGAATAGTCTTTGTATTTCTTTCATTGTTTTAGTGGGTGGAGGTTTCAAGCCACGCGAGAGCGTCGCGTTTAGTTTCAAAGCAAGTAGCATATTGTCCGTCGTTAGTGTCTTCCGAGCCTTCCGGAACGGTAAAGAGAAGCCACGCATCGAAGCGACGCGCGACAATCCAACGCGACGGCAAGCCCGTCACAAGGTACTCACTGGAGCCTAAGTTTTTAGTTTTCATTAGTTCAATTCAATAGGTTAGATTTTACCACTCACCGTATAGATCGTCTGGCATATCCGGCGCGTGCCATACTTGAGCCCCGCAAGCGAATTCCCAGTAGTACCACACCTCCACGTCACCATTCAAAAGGGCCGTCTCATCAGTTATGAGTCTTGCTTGCCCTAATTCCGCAAAGGTAAGATGCGGCCAAGTCCGTAGCGCATAGCCTTGCGCCTTGGCAAGGGGTAGCTTTTCGTTTCCATATTCAACTATGTTTTCGTTTTCTGTATTCATGACAGACAGGTTTTCTGATATTTTCGGGCCCATGTCGAGAATTATTTCAAGAATTTTGGGGCACCATATCGGGCCCTGTATCCTGTATCCCTAAACCTTGGACCACTGGCCAACTTATCAGGGCTCTCTCTCCATGATACAGGGAACAGGATACAGGCTCCATGGTGGCGGTCTCGCAACGTCGAATCACTACCATGAATCCGGACGCGGGCACCGCGCATCCTGCATCATGAGAGGTGATTCATGATTCATGATCCACGATTCACGAATCATTTTTCAGGGACCGCGAAGCGGGCTAGAAAGACCATCAAACAAGGGTAGATTCGACGACACGCCACGTGTTGCCCTACGATTTTTTTTGCGCGCGGGGCCATATAAATATATGTGTTTGTAAAAAAACTTGACTAGATCCCGCATGCACCTGAAATAACCTGCAATATGGCTGAAGATAACTACTACTCCAGAAACAAAGAAGCCCGTAAAGACTACCAAAAGCAGTATTACAACAATAACAAAGAGCGAATTCGTAGGAAAAGAATGATGGAAGAACTTGATTCCCCAGAAAAGTTTGAAGCGCGTAAACGATATAACCAAGAATACTACCGGAAAAACAAAGAGCAGATTTTAAAGAAAAGAGCGGAACTATACAACAAACGTAACTCTTTCCAGAAAAACAAATCGTAAAGTTCTCTGTATTTATATATACTCTATTATAATTTATAACTGAGTATACTCTTTTCTAGAAATACTTTCATATTTAGTTTTTGTAAAACCGCTCCAAATCCATGTTATTGACTGCTTTATCAGAAATGTTAAAGTCCTCTAGATGTCAGATAACGGTAGCTTACGCAAACGCCTGCTAAAACAGGCTGGGGTATCTGGTGTGGGCAAGCCCAAAAGAACGCCTAACCACAAAACAAAGTCCCATGTTGTGGTAGCTAACTGCAATGGTAAACCTAAGTTAATTAGATTCGGGGAACAGGGGGCAAAAACCAATCAAAACGCAAAGCAGAGAAAAGCTTTTAAGAGCCGCCACCGCAAGAACATCGCTAAAGGGGCTTGTTCTGCCGCGTATTGGGCAAACAAAGTAAAATGGTGAGGGAATATGGTTTATCAACTAGTGTCCAAATTAATTAAGTCCCTTCAAGAAGCTTTAAAAGAACTTGAAGAATTTGATGAACCCAAACCACCCGTAAAGAAAGATATACCTTGGCCCCGCTTCAAGTATCTCGATGGCGAGTATAGGGGGAACCTGACTAAAACCAGAACAATGGCTCTAGGTGACGACGGGACTATTCATTCGTTGGGGTATAAATCAGACGTATATATCAAAACAAACACTACCGAAGACAGGATCGAGAGGCAGGATACAGGCTACAAGGGATTCATAGGAACTGTAGAAGCGTCAGACGGCTACACCTATTTCTTACCCGCCTATGCGACTTCGATAGCTCGATTAGGTAGGAAGACTGGATCAATTTCTGTGGAGAAGAAATTCAGGATGAGTCCTCAAGTTAGGTCAGGGGCAGAGGGGAACAACGGAATAATCTACATGCCCTCGTACACGAAGACGCTACAGATTTTCACTTACGATACTAAGACAGAAGAAGTGTCCTCGTTCAGACCGCCCAAACCAAAGAGGTTTACGATGTTTAATCATATCTGGGGAGCGGCTTCTGATAAGAAAGGGGAGATATACATGCCGCCCGCGCTCGGAACGAGCGTTGCAAAGATTGATAAAGATGGCGCATTTAAATATTTAGATGGGCCCCCAGCCACATCAGGGGTATCCGGCTTTTCAGTAAAGTATGTTGGGGCCACCTACGTTGAGTCGGTCGATAAGATTTTTTGCTTACCCCGCCAAGGTAAAAAGTTTCTAGTAATCAACTGTTTGGACGACACCTATAAAGAAGTAGACCTACCTAAAGAATACTTGTCGGTTGCCAATAAAAACAAAAACTTCCAAGGATACCTCGGACCTGATGGTTGGCTATATAGCGCATTCTGGGCAGATACTAAATGTTTCCGAATTAATCCCACCACGCTTGAGTTTCAGTGGAAAGATTACGAGGATGACTTTAAGGATGGTAAACCCACAGTCAAAGAAGGTTCTGGTATTATGAGCCTAGGAACAGGCTACTCGACGGCAGGTTTAGTTAAAGGAGACAGTGTTTATTTGGGGTTAGCGGGGACATCAAGAGCAATAAAACTTGAGTTTAAATGAAGAAAAAGAAATCTACAGTAAACAGTGCGGGTAACTATACCAAGCCCACGATGCGTAAAAGATTGTTTGAGCGAATTAAAGCTGGCTCTAAAGGCGGTCCCGCTGGTGTATGGTCTGCGAGAAAAGCCCAGATGCTCGCGAAACAGTATAAAGCAAACGGGGGAGGGTATACGAGCTGATGGCCAAGAAGAAACCACAAAAAGACCTAGATAAGTGGACCAGTGAAGACTGGGGAGGAGAAGGTCGCTACCTCCCCAAAGCCGCTAGAGAATCTTTAACCCCTGCTCAGAGAGCCGCGGGAAATGCTAAGAAACGCAAAGCAACTGCTGCTGGGAAAACCAGAGCAAAATACACAGAAGCCGAGAGAAAAGCTTTTTTACGTGCGACTAACCGAAAAAGAAAAAACAAATAATATGAAAATGGGAAAATCAAAACCGAAGTATAGCGAGTCATCTGCCAAAGCCGTTCTCAAAGGACGGATGAAGGCTAAAGGCTACGGTAAGAAGAAGTCCAAAAAGGGCTCTTACTGAAAAAAGTCTAAGTAAATACATATACTCTGTTGTAATTTATAACAGAGTATATATATTTGGGTATGAGTTCATACTTACCCGAGGGTTTTAAACGGATTCCTAGAGCCGATGCCCGTTATGCTGTGTCAGAAAAAGGCGTGGTGTTTAATATGAAGACTGGAAAAATGCTCAAATCTCAGTGGAATGGGACTAAAGAGTATACAACGATCAAGGATGAGCACGGAAAGCAATTCCTATTTTGCTATGAAGACCTAGATCGTATGAATTACAACCCTTTGACCGAGCATTGGTTGTTCCACGTGGAACAGGCGCGGAGGATACCCGACTTCCCCGATTACGCCGTGTCACATTACGGAGCGATATATCGGGTCGCCCCCCGCAAATCAGGTATTAGAGCCAAGGAAATACATATGATACATAGTGGTATCCACCAAGGACGTTTGAAGGTATTCCTTAGAAATAAAAACACCCGCAAACGAGTCCGTGTCGATCAGATCACGGAACAAGTTTGGGGTGCTGAGAGCACTTATGAAGAATGATTACTTTTCTTCAGCAATAACTTCGACTGCTTCAAGAACTTGAACTGCTTCGTCTTCGCGAGCGATAATATCTACACCCAAACAAATTTTTGGGGGTAAAGGTGTAACCTGAATATGTGGCCGTGCATTTGCAGCAGGCTTCGTGAATGGGATAGGCAAGCTACCCTCAAGGCCCGTCGAGCTACAGGATACATTGAACAGGAGTCCGGATACAGTTAGGAGGGTAATAAATACTTTTTTCATAACAAAAACACGTTATGTAACCGCTTATTAATGTCAACTTCTAAACTATTGACTCGAAACGAATTGATAAGTAAAGTAGAAACCGATGAACGATCACCCTTTAGAGATTGATGGGCTAGAGCTTGAAGCCCTAACTGAGAAAGGCAAACCTGTAGAAACCCGACTCAAGGATGTAAAGAGTGCGATTTCTATTTTTAAAACTTTATTTAAAGCCGATGAAAAATCCGCCGTTAATCGAGCAAGAATCGACGCCATGTTCGACGGCGCAGCCCCGTATAATCAGGGGAGTCTCACGAACACGGGGCAAGGTCTTAAAACAAACCTCAATTTTGGTGAAGCTCAAAGATTGCTTGATATTTCTTTGTCTGCTTACGTGGACTTGTATAGTAGTCTTGAGCGGTTGGTTGAAGTCAGGGGGACCATGGGCGAAAAAAGCGAAATCGCGCCGCTTGAAGATATTGTAGCAGATGAGTTGACGCATTTGATGCGTTCGTGGCCGGAGTTTCACAGTGCATACTTAAGACTTTGCACTACTTTTATTAAGCATGGTGTATCAATTGCATATTTTGATTCACCGGAGGATTGGAAGTTTCGGGTTGGGGGTTTCACCGACATCTTGATTCCGCGCCAGACTCCTGCATCTGAATCCTGTATCGATGTAGCGATAGGTCGTAGGGAGTATTTGTTGCATGAGCTATATGCATTTATCAAGAATCCGGAAGCAGCGGCTAAGGTAGGTTGGGATGTGGAGGAGGTTAAGCGTGTTATTGAGAAGAGCGCGAAGACTACGGGAAGAGGGGGTAATTCGGGTAATGGTCAAGAGTATGAGACCTTGCAGTCTCAGTTTAAGAACAATGATATTTACGAAGGGATCCAGAACCCAACGGTTTCTGTATTGCATTTTTGGGTAAAAGAGATGGATGGGTCTGTAAGTCACTACATTTGTTGTGAGCAGATGCCTAAATCTTTTATGTATCAGAAAGCTTCTAGGTATAAGAATGCGGAGGAAGCGTATGTTATGTTTACCTATGGTGTTGGGTCAAATGGGACATACCATTCGATTCGTGGTTTGGGTCAGAGAATATTTTCGCACATTCAAACGAGTAATAGATTGCGCTGTCAACAGATTGACGGAGCAATGCTTTCTTCTGCGGTTATGATTCAACCAGAGAACCAGCGTTCTTTGGATGAGTTGCAGTTTAGTTATTATGGTGCGTATGCTGTAATGAGTCCGAATGTTAAGATTGTTGAGAAAGCGATTCCTAACTTGGGGACAGCGGTGCAGCCTGCGCTTCAGGATTTGACTCAGCAGTTGCAGATGAACACGGACACCGTGAGCACATACGGCCCCAACCAAAGTTCTCCATATCGTAATCAGATGCAAATTTCTGCTGATATGGATGTTACTACTCGTTTGTCTGGTGCATCCCTTAACCTGTTTTATGCATCGTGGACAAGGCTTCTTAAAGAAGTGGTTCGTCGGGTGATTACAACGAAGAAGCGTGATGGTGCAGTTAAAGATTTCTTTGATCGTTGTGCAAAGAAAGGTGTTCCGGAGCAGTTTATTACGTCGCTTGATGTTGCTAGGACTAAAGCGGTGCGTTCGATTGGTAATGGTTCTCATGCTAACCGCATGCTGGCTCTGAGAGAGCTTCAGGGGATCAGTGGTCAGTTTGATGATGTTGGCCGCCGTAACTTGACTCGGGACATTGTATCGACCCGTGTGGGCCATGATTTGGCCGACAGGTATGTTTCACCTGATGTTGAGAAGCGTCCTACTGTGGATGTTAAGATTGCGCTATTTGAGAACCAGCAATTGCAGCAGGGAAATAATATTCCTGTTATACCGAATGAGTTACACGGAACACATTTGGAGGTTCATCTTCCTGCCTTGCAACAATTGATTGAAGCTCTTGATTCTGGTGCGGTAGATCCTGTGCAGGTTCTTCCGATTCTTCAGACGTTTTATCAACACATTAGTGATACAGCACAGCTTGCTGCGGGCGATCCTGCCTTGGAAGGGTTAGTTGGGCAGGCCAAGCAAATTCTTCAGTATGCTGAAGAGGCGATTAATAATACAATGAAGGCTGTTCAGAAAATGCAGCGGGAAGGTATGGAGGCGCAGGGGCAGCCAGAGGGGGAGCAAGTTAATTCACAGATGCAAGAACATCAGGTTAAGATGCAGATCGCGCAGGAGAAAGCTGAGTTGGACATGGCTATTAAGCAGAAAAAACATGAGCAAGAAATGGCTATACGTGATGCTAAAGCTGCGCTAGAGTTTCGTCAGAACTCACAGTAAATGGCTAAACATCCTACTCCACCAATACCGATATCTCGATGGTTTCAAGATTCTAAATCTGTTGATAATCTTAGACAAACTTTATCTAACCCCGCATTTCAGCAGGCCGTAGCTATTTTAAAAGAAATAGCTGGTCCATCATTTAATACTTTATCTGATGATGACACAAATGCCCGCCGCCACGCATGGTATGGTGGTTATCGAGATGCATTTAATGACTTAGAAAAATTGACAAAATACCCTGAAGATAAGAGAAATAGTTCAAGCTCTTTTGATGAGTGGACCCACATAGAATAAATATGAGTGAAGAAGCCGTATCCCAAGAAGTAACTGACCCGGTAGAAAGTTTGCCGGAGGATCAGCAGATGGATTTTAGTTCCGCATTAGACGCTGCTTTTTCGGCGTTATCAAATCCTGAATCTGCGCCAGAACCAGAACCTCAGACAGAGCCAGAGCCAGAGCCAGAACCCGAGGTAGAGTCTGTTGAGCAGGCAAAAGAAGAACCTGAAGTAGAGCAAGACAAAAAAGAAGATCTTGAAGATTTAGAATCATTTGACCCAACGGACCAACTTGATTCTGACATTGGGGATGATTGGACTCCTAAAGCCGCCGCTAGATTTAAGAAATTAAAAGCGGAGCTTAAAGCCAGCACTGATGCCTTGGAGGAAATGCGCCAGCAAATGACTCAAAATGAAAGTAAAGTTAAAGAGCTTTCTGGTGAGCTTAATAGTTCTGATGTTGAGGCGATGCAGAAGCAGCTTGAGGAGTATGAGAAACAAAAAATGTTTTCTGACCTTGAGAATACGGAGGCATACAAGACAGCAGTGACAGAACCTTTAGATTCTCTTATTGATACCACTAGAGAAATTGCTGAAAAGTATGAAATTGATCCTGAGGATTTGGTTGAAGCCTTAGCTATCCAGAATAGTGGAGAGCAAGATGAGAGGATTACGGAGTTGATGGAAAACACCACTGACCGAGATCGCGCCCGCATATATAGGGTTATAGAAGATATTGGCCCAATTTTAGATAAGAGAGTTAATTTGCTTGAAAATGCGGAGGAAGCATTGAACGAAGCAAATTTAGCTGCGGAACGCAATATTGAAATTAAAGCGGCGGAAAAAGCAAAGGAAAGACAAAACGCAGCAAAAAATGTAGTTGCGAGAGTTCAACAAAAGCTACCATTTCTTAATGGTCTTGAGGGGATTGACATGTCTGAGATCCAAGCTAAAGCTGCCGAACTTGATCCAACGGTTATTCACCCCGTTGATTACACATACAACTCAGTCAGTGCTCAAATATTGCCTGCGATTGTTAAGGAGTATGCAAGTATGCGTAGGGAGAATGAGCAATTGACAGATCGTCTTGCGGAATACGAGGAAGCCGAGCCAAGCATGTCTGGGTCTACTCCAAATAAATCCCAAGTTTCAGATGATTTGTCATTTGCTGATCGGATTGAAGCAGCTTTTTCTTCAAAGATGTGAATAATTAAGTAGTTGACATTTTTTAGGATTTAAAGTTAATAATCTTTACATATTCAGCTTGGTTGCTCTAGCCATAAATAGTTCTATAAAGTTGTGTATGCCAGATGAGCTAAGTTTCATCGAACAAGTCGTAGGTTGCTCTAGCCTTAATTAGTTCTAAAACGATTTGCCTGTAGATACGCGGCCTAAAAGGCCAACATAACCTCAATTTAAAACTTAACTTAATTTAATATTATGGCTAGAAACACCCAAGCCAGCGACTTCGTAACCGGAAGTGCCGCTGCAATCAACACAATCCTCGCTGAAGAAGCAAACCGCATTGGATCAGATGTCCATACACGGATGCTCCACACTTCACCTTGGATTGATCTTGTTAAAAAATCAGCATTCCCAGAGGGAATGGGATATCAACTTACCACCCTTATTTATGATCGCAGTCTTCCGACTAGCGATGCAGATGGTGACTCAGTAGGTTTGTCATGGAACAGTGTTGGAGCTACCGACAGTGGTGGCAATGTATTTGACACCAGCGTTCTTGATCAGCCTCTTGACGACACAGCTAACTCTGTGCAAGGAGCTAACGGATCTGGAAGTGATGTTCGTAACTTTGTTAACTTTGGTAAGCAACTCAAGAAATACAGCATCAACCGTGCGATCATCGAATCCCCACGGATTAATGTCGATGACCTTCGTTATGCAGCACACCGCCAAGAGCAGCTTCGTGCTGTAATTGACAGTCTTGCAGAATCTACCCGTCATTCATGGGCCGAGCGTTATCGTGACGAGTATGACCGTCTTGCTGACAACACTGTTATTTGCCGCCAAGACCAAGCATCTCAGTTCCTTACCGGAAACGAAGGTCAAACTACTGATCAACTTGGTGCAGCAGGTGGTGACCTTGACGGTGGTTCTGCTACTAAAGTTAAGGATGACATTTCAAATGCTGTTCTTGATAAGATCTACTTCCAAATGATCCGTAAAGGAGCTTCTAACGAAGCTTATGGCCGCGAGAATGGTCGTCCAGTATTCGCACTTGTGTGCTCTTCTGAGGCTTCCAACACTATCATCAAAGAGTCTGGGTTCCGTGATGACATTCGTTACAACAACGCAATGGTCGGAGAGCTTGTTAAGCCCCTTGGTGTTGAGCGTTCGTTCCGTGGTTTCTACCACTTGATCGATGACCTCGCGCCACGTTACACCGATGGTGCTGACGGAGCTATTACTCGTGTTGAGCCATACACTGTTACTAACGGTATTGCTGCGGTTAACGCATCCTACGATAGTGCTGAGTATGAGGTAGCTTATGTCCTTCACCCGTCTGTGTTTGAGTCTCAGATTCCTGCACCATTTGGTGGTGCTGGAGGATTGACCTTCAACCCAGTCGATTACTCTGGTGACTTCAAATGGACTAACATCCTTAGCGAAGCAACTAACCCAGACGGGACTATTGGATTCTTCCGTGGTATTCTCGCTTGTGCATCTAAGCCAATCAAGACTGATCTTGGTTACGCAGTGATCTATAAGCGTGGAGAAGCGGCTTCGATTGTTTAATTAACTAATACGTAACTATATAGTTTAAGGGGGTGGGGGACTTTAAATCCTCTACCCCCTTTATTTTAATATTATGAAAGAAAATGTATCGTTTATGGACATTCTAGACAAAAGAATGTCGCAAGAACCCTCGCAAAACACTGATACTCAACAGAGTATGACTCCAGTTATGGATGATGCTATGGCACAAATGAGTGAGGAAGAAACTGTTGAAGAGGAAGAGCCAGAAGAAGTTATGATGCCTGACCTCTATGAGTTGGTTTACGGGGAAGTTTATGACCCAGCAGATCAAATGAGTGAGAGTAAAATGAATCAAATGGTCGAAGCCATGGAACAGGACTCTAGGGTTAAAGAAATGGCCTTAAAAGAACCTGAAAAGTTTGCTTTATTCATGTATGGTCGCAGTTCAAGGATGAGCTAAATACCCAAATCTATTGTGGTTTGTTGAGGATTCCGGAGTTAGTAGCTCCGGAATCTTTGTATTTTTACGAAGGCTTGTAATTTCCTTTACAAAAAGCTACATTTAGTAATGCCAACTTCAATAAATGGGAATGTCAGGCTTACGTATGGTAACCACAACCATAATGAGACTTTCGCGAGTAGTTCAAGCGCATACACACGAACTAACAATACTAGTCAATATGCTGCGGGGGCATCAAGAGCAGTCATTGCGGGAGCCGCTATTGATACTGGAACGATGGGTGCCAGCGATCCTCAAGGGTTGTTGATGATTAAGAATGTTAACACATCTGGTTCCTTGTTAGTGAGCCTTAATAGTGGGAATAATTTTAATATTGAGATCCCAGCGGGTTTTGTAAATTTAATTTCAATTGGTGTTGGTAGTAATGCGGTGCATGTAAAGTCTGCGAGTGCATCACAAACTGGCGTGGGGGTGGCTTCAGTTACAACGGCAGGGGTAATTACTTTTGATAGTAATGTAACTACTGCGGGGACGTATCTTATGACCGCAACAACTTCTCCAGATCGATCCTCATCGGGAGACTTATACATTGTGAAGACCACAGCAGACGCAACTACTACTGGGACGGTTTATGACTTAGACGGCACAACAACTAAGGATCTAGCTACAGGATCAATTTTCACTGGTTCTACTGTAGTAACATTGGATAGTATTGTGGATTATAGATACACCTTAACTGAAAAGTAATATGGCCAATATACAATTACAACGGGGGCAGAAGCAACAGGTTGATGTTACGTATAAACTAGCTGGTGCTACAAGTCCTTTGGATTTAACTTCAGGTTTTGATGCCGAGTTAGTTATCAGAAAAAAACGTGGAGATAACTTCATGGGTCAAATTATTGATGTGTTGCGGCACGGAGCAACAAGCCCTGCTTCTTCAGAAGCTGATACTAGAATTATTTTTCCTAGTTATAACGCATCAAATCCTAACATCGAACTACATTGGAATACTGATCAAGCTTCATTATTACCTAATGAAGCAATTACTGTTTACGGAGACCTAAAGATTACTCAAGTATCTGATGGTCAAACTTTACACCATGTAAGATTAGCCTTTGATATATTACCTGAAATAACACCATAATGGCCAACGAATCTGTAACCGTAACACAGACGCCAAACAATGTAACAGTAGAGAAATCGTCTAATGCGGTTACAGTAGAAGGTTCTGGAACAAGTAATAGTAGCTCTTCGGTTACGCAGAGCAGCAACACAGTATCTATTACTGAGTCACCTAACACGGTTTCCGTGTCTGGAGGGGCGTCAGGAAGTGGATTAAGTTCCGGCGGGACAATATCTGGGAGTTTGGGCATCACACAAAACCTAGACGTTGACGGGGTATTAGAAACAGATGCTTTAACAATTGATGGGGTTTCTCTTACAGAAACAATTCAAGATGTTGTTGGGGGGATGGTTAGTGGCAATACTGAAAATGGTATTTCCGTTACTTACGATGATTCTGATGGCACGTTAGATTTTTCAACTTCATCAATAACGGATCAAAATTTTACTAATGCTGACCATGATAAACTTGATGGCATCGAAGATGGAGCTACTTCGGACCAAACGGCTGCTGAAATTAAAATACTAGTAGAGTCCGCTACTGATTCAAACGTATTCACAGACGCTGACCATACGAAACTAAATGGTATTGCTGAGGGGGCTGAAGTTAATGTTCAATCGGATTGGAATGCTACATCAGGGGATGCATTAATTTTAAACAAGCCTACAATCCCAAGCGGTTCTCAGATAATTGATTGGACAGTAGATCAATTTTCTACAGACATACATGTAAATAACTTACCAGATATACCCTACTCGGCTATAACAGGCACACCTCCCGCTGCTCAGGTAATAGATTGGACGACAGATCAAGGTTATGTAGATATTCATTTGGGTAACATACCTACTATACCTTACTCATCTTTGAGTGGTAGGCCAAACATACCTAGTGGAAACCAGATACTAGACTGGACTACAGATCAAGGGGCTACGAATATACATGTGGGTAACATACCTACTATAGCCTATTCATCTTTAAGTGGGACTCCTACGATCCCAAGTGGGAATCAGGTAATAGACTGGACTACAGATCAAGGGTCTACAAACATACATGTGGGTAACATACCTACTATAGCCTATTCATCTTTGAGTGGAACTCCTACGATCCCAAGTGGGAATCAGGTAATAGACTGGACTACCGATCAAGGTTCTACAAACATACATGCAGGTAACTATATTAATACAGAATATAGTGTTGGTGATGGTGGTTTAACGCAGAACAACTTTACGGACGCAGACCACCTTAAATTAAATGGCATCGAAGCTGGAGCTACTGCGGATCAAACGGCTGCTGAAATTAGGGCATTAGTTGAATCTGCTACTGATTCAAACGTATTTACAGACGCTGACCATACGAAACTAAATGGTATCGCTGCGGGGGCTGAAGTTAATGTCCAATCGGATTGGAATGCTACATCTGGAGATTCCTTCATTCAGAACAAACCAACTATTCCAAGTGGCAGTCAGATAATAGACTGGACATTAGATCAAGGATCAACAGTTATACACGCTGGTAATTATACTGATACCAATACTACATACACAGCAGGTAGTGGTATTACTTTATCGGGAACAACCTTTTCTCACGCAGATACTTCTGCTCAATCTTCAGTATTAAATAGCGCAGGTTCAGTAATTCAAAGCATCAACCTTGATGGTTTGGGTCATATAACACAGTTAACCACAGCTAATTTAGATAGCCGCTACTATACGGAGACCGAAACAAATGGGTTTTTAAACCTTAAAGCGAACTTAGCTGGGCCTACTTTCACAGGGGTTCCATCGGCCCCTACAGCGGGATCTACTACTAACACGACTCAAATTGCTACTACAGCTTTCGTACAGACGAGAGTGGGGGAGATCATTGATTCTGCTCCGGCTGCGCTTGATACCCTTAATGAGTTGGCGGCAGCGTTGGGCGACGACGCAAATTTCTCGACTACGGTAACTAACAGTATCGCTTTAAAAGCCCCTTTAGCTAGTCCTACGTTTACAGGAACGCCTACAGCCCCTACGCCTACGTTAAGTGATAACAACACTAATATAGCTACTACGGAGTATGTTAAAGGGCAAAACTATTTAACAAGTGTAACCGCTTCTGACGTTGGCTTAGGCAACGTAACTAACGAAAGTAAGGCTACGATGTTTGCTAGCCCTACGTTTACAGGAACGCCTACAGCCCCTACGCCTACGTTAAGTGATAACAACACTAATATAGCTACTACGGAGTA
>Ga0213863_10001281_pt1 | contig 18446 bp, 15 predicted proteins | sample PICome_8_FD_160128 | JGI IMG/M metagenome (GOLD analysis project Ga0213863, IMG submission 160128) | Coastal seawater microbial communities near Pivers Island, North Carolina, United States - PICO497 | ecosystem: Environmental > Aquatic > Marine > Coastal | place: USA: North Carolina... | reverse complement strand
GGCTTGAATAGACCCGCCTTATGCTAAACTTTAACCCTATCAAGAGACCGTTTACCGCTCGAAAACTTTCGCGCTTCAAGCAGCCAGCTCTGCGGAAAGCGCGTAAGGGAGAATGAAGCCTGCGCAGACTCTATTAATTCGTAGGCTGCACCTATCGATGCCCCCAAAGAGGGCGGACAACCCAAACAAAGACGAGAGGAAACCTCAGCATGCTTTGGATAAAAGCGTTTCATATCATGGCGGTCATCTGCTGGTTCAGCGCCATCTTTTACCTGCCGCGCCTATTCGTCTACCACGCGATGAGCGAAGATCAAGTCAGCAAAGACCGCTTCACCATCATGGAATCCAAGCTATTCTGGGGCATCATGACTCCCAGCGCCGTCGTGACCGTTGCACTGGGTATCTGGCTTATCACCGGCAGCCCAGACTACTATCTCAGCGCCCCTTGGATGCAGGTAAAGCTCGCGCTTATTGTCCTGCTGCTGGCCTACCACACCGTATGCTGGGTTTTCCTTGAAAAGCTCAAGACAGATTCCACCGTGCGCAGTCACCGCTACTTCCGCGTATTTAACGAGATCCCCATTTTTATGATGGTGCCCATTGTTATACTCGTAGTCGTTAAACCGGTGTTCGGCGCCTAGCCTCTTAGGACAGCTGTTAGGTTGTAAAACCTCACCGAGCAGCTGCTTGAGCGGCGACACAGGCTAATTGTGCACGCTTTTCGGTTTGATCTGAGCGCCTTTGAGCCTGCTCTGCACACTCAGCTTTCCTTACGCTGTGCACTCTACCTTCCCTGCGCTGTTCTCTCTGCCTTTCCCTCGTTGCGCTTTCTGCCTTCCCTGCGCTGCGCACTTTTAATTTTACTTGCCCCCTCTTACTTGCCCCCTCTTACTTGCCTTATCTTACATGCCTTGTATTACTCTCCCCCGGACCCTCATCTGAGCGTTGCTCCTTACCTTAATTGTGCTGCGCAACAGCCTCCAATCACAGCCAGACTTAGAGAGTCCAAGGGACTTCGCAGGGGTTAACGCCTGTCTGCAGTTGCTATTGGCGAGTGCAACGAGGAAAATACGGCGCTTAGCGTGGCCCCTATAACTGCATTGCTGAAGAGTTGCTTCGCCTGTTTTAAACACAATTTTTGAGCGATAGGCGCGGGAAGCGCACAACAACAGCCAGCAACAAAACCACTAAAAGCAAAACCTAGTACCGCGCGCACTCGTAGTGTTTGCTCAGTAGCAAAGCATTTAATCGCAGACTCTAACGAGGCGGGACTCCACGCCATAGCCCAACAACCGAAGCAGCAAGCCCGCGTGGCAGCGATTGATACAGCGCGCAGCGAACGAGGCACGACCCACTTACAGACTTAAGGCCCACACATGAATCACGCTAATTCCAAGACCCTTTTCGACGCCGCGCAGCACATTATCCCCGGTGGTGTGAACTCACCGGTGCGCGCTTTCCGCAGCGTGGGCGGGAACCCTCTGTTCTTCAAAGGCGGCGAAGGCGCCTTTCTTATCGATGCCGACGACAATCGCTACGTAGATTACGTGGGCGCTTGGGGACCTCTTATCCTGGGTCACGGCAATGAGAAGGTGGTAGAGGTACTGCGTAAGCAGCTCGATCAGGGCATTGGCTACGGCGCATCTACTGAGGCTGAGATTCGCATCGCGCAGCTCATCGTTGACATAGTGCCGTCTATCGAAAAAGTGCGCCTCACCACCTCTGGCACCGAGGCTACGATGAGCGCGATTCGCGTGGCACGCGGCTTTACCGGTCGCGATGAGATCGTGAAGTTCGAAGGCTGCTACCACGGCCATGCCGACGGCTTACTGGTAAAAGCGGGCTCTGGCGCGCTGACCCTGGGCGAGCCCGACTCCCTCGGCGTCCCCAAGGCGTACGCCGACCTGACGCATGTTCTGCCCTACAACGACGCTGGCGCAGTCGAGGCCTTCTTCGCCGAGCGCGGTGACAAGATCGCCTGCATTATCGTAGAACCCATCGCCGGCAACATGAACCTCGTGCCTCCCGTACCCGGCTTCCTCGAAGCACTGCGCGCTGTTTGCGACAAATATGGCACGGTACTCATATTCGACGAAGTCATGACCGGCTTCCGCGTCGCCCGCGGCGGCGCACAGGAAGTGTATGGCGTTACCCCCGACATGACCTGCCTGGGGAAGGTCATAGGCGGCGGCTTGCCGGTCGGAGCCTTCGGCGGCCGCGCCGATATTATGAACATGATCGCGCCGCTGGGGGGCGTATACCAAGCGGGTACGCTGTCTGGCAGTCCTCTCGCCGTAGCCGCAGGCATCTGCATGCTTGAGTCAGTCTCGCAGCCTGGCTTCTATGACAAGCTAGGCGCGAGCGCAGCAAAGCTGATGAGCGGTCTAAAATCCCGCGCAGACTCCGCTGGCATCCCATTTACGACCAATCAGGTTGGTGGCATGTTCGGCTGTTTCTTCAGTGAGCAAGAGACCGTAACCACCTTCGCCCAAGTGATGGAGTGCAACTCCGACCACTTCCAGCGTTACTTCCATCACATGCTCGAAGGCGGGGTCTACCTGGCTCCTTCTGCCTTCGAAGCCGGCTTCATTTCCATGGCTCACGGTGATGCCGAGATCGAAGCGACTCTCGATGCGGCTGAAAAAGCCTTCAACGCCCTCGCCGCCTAAGCGCGAAGCGATAAGACCCAACATCGTCTAAAGGACTCACGCATGGCTCAGCAAGATCACTACGACGTTTACGCCGTCGGCAACGCGCTCGTGGACAAGGAATTCGAGGTAAACGATACCTTCTTCGAAACCCACGGCATCGAGAAAGGCTTAATGACCTTAGTAGAAGGCGAGGCCCAGAGCCAACTAGTCGATCTTCTGATGAGCGAACACGGATTAAAAAAACGAGCCGGCGGCGGGTCTGCGGCCAACACCCTTTACGCGCTGAGCCAATTTGGCGGCCGTGCCTTTTATTCCTGCAAGCTAGGCAATGACGAGACGGGAGATTTTTTCCTCGAACAGCTGGGTGACCAAAACATTGAAACCAACACCGCGGGCCAGCGTGCGGACGGCGCCAGCGGCCGCTGTGTGGTCATGATCAGTCCAGATGCCGAGCGCACCATGCATACACACCTGGGAGTGTCTGGCGAGCTAAGCGCGGCAGATCTTGAATTCTCGGCAGCAGACAAAGCGAAGTACATCTACCTTGAAGGCTATCTGGTGACCTCACCCAGCGCACGCGCTGCGATTATTGAGCTGAAGCGCTACGCCGAAGAGAAAGGCATTGCCACCGCCATGACTTTTTCTGATCCTTCGATGCTCGAATACTTCCGCGACAATGTTGTGGAAGTTCTCGGCGAGGGGGTAGATCTTCTATTCTGCAATGAGCGAGAGCTGCGCCTGTGGGCACAGACCGATGATTTTGAAGCGGCGTTTAGCAAAGCGCTGGGGTTTGCGAAGAAACTAGTCGTGACATTAGGCGCCGACGGCGCTCTTCTGTACGACGGCGCGAAGCGCATTCCTATTGCGCCGCATAAAGTTAAGGCCATCGACACGAACGGCGCAGGCGATATGTTTGCCGGCGCCTTCCTCTATGGGATTACTAATGGAATGGATTTCGAAGCCGCTGGCAGACTAGCCTCGCTCGCGTCCGCCAAGGTAGTCTCAAGCTTCGGGCCTAGACTCGAACCCGAAGCTCATGCCGAGCTGGTGGCTAACTAGCCGCGCAGCTCGTCGATAAAGCTCTTAACGCCATCGAAGAAGGATGTGCGCTTGGGCGATTGCTTCTTGCCTTCGCCCTCCTGGATGGTTTGAAACTCTTCTAGAATTTCTCTCTGACGCTTCGTTAGATGCACGGGCGTCTCAACTACGACGCGGCATAATAGGTCGCCAATACCACCGCCGCGCACAGGCTTGATACCTTTGCCCCGCAATCTGAACAGCTTGCCGGTTTGCGTTTCGGTTGGAATCTTTAGCTTCACACGACCGTCTAAGGTCGGCACTTCGAGCTCGCCGCCAAGCGCTGCGTCACCGAAGCTGATGGGAATCTCGCAGTACAGATCGGCGCCGTCACGCTCGAAAATTTTGTGCGGCTGCACATTCATTTCAACGTAGAGATCCCCCGGCGGGCCGCCGTGTTCTCCTGCTTGGCCTTCGCCTGTCAGGCGAATGCGATCATGCGTGTCCACGCCCTCTGGCACCTTCACCGACAGCGTCTTGGTCTCGCGCACGGCTCCACGCCCGTGGCAGGTATTACACGGATCTTTGATCTGCTTACCGGCACCCTGACAGCGGGGACAGGTTTGCTGCACCGAGAAGAAGCCTTGCTGCATTCGCACCTGTCCGTGACCGCCACAGGTCGAGCAGTCAACAGGCTGAGTGCCTTTCTTAGCGCCGGTGCCGTCGCAGCCTGTGCAGCTCACGGTCGTTGGCACCTGAATCTTTACGGTCGTGCCACGCACGGCGTCTTCGAGACTCAGGTCTAGGTTGTAACGAAGGTCCGCGCCTTTACGCACGTGGCTACGGCCGCCTCCGCGACCACCGCCGCCGAAAATATCGCCGAAGATATCACCGAACATGTCGCTGAAGTCGGCGTTACCGCCCCCAGTCTGACCGTCGACGCCCGCATGTCCATACTGATCGTACCGGGCGCGCTTTTCTTTGTCCGACAGCACTTCGAAGGCCTCGTTGGCCTCCTTAAAAATATTTTCTGCGTCTGGATTATCGGGATTGCGATCGGGGTGGTTCTTCATAGCAACGCGGCGATACGCTTTTTTAAGCGCCGCCGCGTCTGCACTCCGGTCTACTCCCAGTACTTCGTAGTAGTCACGTTTTGACATAAAGCTCTCAGCTGTTAAGGATTACTTATCCTTGTCTTCGTCCTTAACCTCTTCGAACTCGGCATCTACCGCGTCGTCTGCGCCACCGGCATCGTCCGCCGCTTCGCTGCCGGCCTCACCCGCTGCCGCCTGCTCCGCATACATCTTCTGCGCGAGTGCCGAGGAGGCTTCGGTAAGTGCGGTAGTTTTCGCTTCAATGGCGTCTTTGTCGTCGCCCTTCAAAGCTTCTTCCAGCTCCGCAATCGCCGTGTTGATCGCCTCTTTCTCTTCATCGCTAGCCTTGTCACCGGCCTCTTCTAGCGTCTTCTTAGTGGCGTGAATCATGCCGTCGGCAGTATTGCGCACCGTCACCATTTCTTCGAACTTCTTGTCGTCAGCAGAGTGAGCCTCGGCGTCTTTCACCATTTGCTCGATCTCTTCATCCGACAGGCCACTAGAGGCCTTAATGACAATCGACTGCTCTTTGCCTGTCGCCTTGTCTTTCGCCGACACGTTGAGGATGCCGTTGGCGTCGAGGTCGAAGGCCACTTCAATCTGCGGCATACCTCGTGGCGCCGGTGGAATGTCCGACAGGTCGAAACGGCCAAGCGACTTATTCTGCGCCGCCTGCTTACGCTCGCCCTGCACGACGTGAATAGTCACTGCCGTTTGATTGTCGTCCGCCGTTGAGAAGACCTGGGTCTTCTTGGTAGGAATAGTCGTGTTCTTTTCGATCAGCGTGCTCGCCACACCGCCCATGGTCTCGATACCGAGTGACAAAGGCGTCACGTCGAGCAAGAGCACGTCGGTCACGTCGCCAGACAGCACCGCTGCCTGAATCGCTGCGCCCACGGCTACGGCTTCGTCGGGGTTCACATCGCGACGAGGCTCTTTACCGAAGTACTCTGACACGCGCTTCTGCACGAGAGGCATGCGAGTCTGACCGCCCACGAGGATCACATCGCTGATCTCGCCTACGTCGAGGTCGGCATCTTTCAATGCCAGCTTAAGAGGCTCGAGCGTACGCTCAACTAAGTCTTCTACAAGCGATTCAAATTTCGCTCGCGTAAGCTTTTGCACGAGGTGCTTAGGCCCACTGGCGTCGGCAGTGATATAAGGCAGGTTGACCTCGGTAGACTGCGACGAAGACAGCTCGATCTTGGCCTTCTCGGCCGCCTCTTTAAGACGCTGCAGCGCGAGTGGGTCGCTGTGCAGATCCATGCCTGATTCTTTCTTGAATTCGTCGGCAAGGTAGTCGATGAGACGCAGATCGAAGTCTTCACCACCAAGGAAAGTGTCGCCATTAGTTGAGAGCACTTCAAACGTGTGCTCGCCGTCGGTTTCCGCGATCTCAATAATCGAGATATCGAAGGTACCGCCACCCAGGTCATAAACCGCAATAGTGGAATCGCCGCCTTTCTTATCCATACCGTAGGCAAGCGCCGCCGCTGTCGGCTCGTTGATGATGCGCTTTACATCCAGACCTGCAATGCGACCGGCGTCCTTGGTCGCTTGGCGCTGCGCGTCGTTAAAGTAGGCAGGCACTGTCACTACTGCTTCGGTGATCGACTCGCCAAGGAAATCCTCGGCTGTTTTCTTCATTTTCTTCAGCGTTTGCGCAGAAATCTGTGGCGGCGACATCTTCTCACCGTTCACTTCAACCCAAGCATCGCCATTATCGGCCTTAGCTATTTTGTAGGGCACCATCTTGATGTCTTTCTGCACGACTTCGTCGTCGAACTGACGACCGATGAGACGCTTGATCGCGAACAGCGTGTTATCGGGATTCGTGACAGCCTGGCGCTTAGCCGGCTGGCCCACCAAGACTTCGCCATCGTTTGCGTAAGCAATAATGGACGGGGTGGTGCGATCGCCTTCGGCGTTCTCAATAACTTTCGCCTCGCCGCCGTCCATCACTGCGACGCAGGAGTTCGTTGTGCCGAGGTCAATTCCTATGATCTTACCCATTTCTCTTTTCTCCAATTTACCCGTCAGCCGTGCCGCGGGTCTTAATTCTGTCTTGGGGTTCTATATTGGCGCTAGCTCAGTAAATTCAAGGCGCGCGCGGGTTTATTTCGACACCATCACCATAGCCGGACGAATAACGCGGCCGTGCAGGGTGTAGCCTTTTTGCATTACCGCGATCACCGTATTGGGCTCGGCATCGGGGCTCTCTTGAATCGACATAGCCTGATGTAGCTGAGGATCGAACGGCTCGCCATGAGGGTCGACCGCTTCGATATTGAAGCGTGCGAAGCAGTCGGCGAAACCTTTCAGCGTGAGAGCGACACCCTCTTGAATAGCCTTCACCGCCTCGTCTTCACTCGCCTCGGTCGCGGCAGCGGCTCGCTCGAGGTTGTCCATAACCGCTAGCAGCTCGATGCTGAACTTCTCTTGGCCGTATTTATGCGCTTTCTCGATGTCCTGCTCGGTGCGGCGCCGCAGATTTTGCATCTCGGCCTGCACGCGCAGCAGCTCATCCCGCGCTTGACCCGCTGTGACCTCGGCGGCCTCGAGCTGTGCGCGCAGCTGGCTGGCTTCGTCCTGCGGCTGCTCGGCTCCGTTAGCCTCAATAGCTGCCTCGTTTTCGACAGCATCGCTCTGCGCTGCGCTCGCTTCCTCGGAGACTAGCTCCTCGTTTTCGGGCTTATCTTCGCTCATGGCTTCCTCGTACTGGTTTGACTAAATTCGCGTATTATCAGCACCCTAGAGCTGGGTTACTGGTCGGCGAGGGAAGTAATCTTCCGCAAGAGACCCTATGTGGGGTCAAAGCCTGCGGATTCAAGCGTGGGCATCGCCTTGTGGCAAGAATCCGTGCAAGCCCCTGCCACCATCCCCTATACTTCAAGCACAGGCCCCTCAGCGAACACACCGGACCCCAAGCATGCTTCTGCAACTCGCCATTCAGCACTACGCCACAGTCGACAGCCTAGAGATAGACTTCGGACCGGGCATGTCGGCAATCAGCGGTGAGACCGGCGCCGGCAAGTCCATTATGCTCGATGGCTTGGGGCTCACTCTGGGCGACCGCGCCGATAAGAGCGTTGTGCGCAGCGGTGCGCGCAAGGCCGAAATTTGCGCCGAATTCGATATCGGCAACATCGCCTCGGCAAAAGCCTGGCTGAGCAAACACGAGCTCGTGGACGACGCCGACCCCGAGCGCTGCTTACTGCGACGCGTGGTCGGTGACGATGGTCGCTCGAAGGGCTTTATCAACGGATCCCCTGCGACTCTCGGGGACATGAAGACCCTGGGTGAGATGTTGATCGACATCCACAGCCAGCACGAGCATCAGTCGCTTCTGCAGCGCGCCACCCATCAGCGCCTGCTTGACGATTTCAGCGTCACCCCCGCCGCGCTCAAAGCGCTGAGCAACAGCTACCGCGACTGGCACAAGAATCAGCAGCGCATTGACGCGCTTAGCGCTCCGGGCGAGGACAATACCGCGCAGCTGCAGCTACTGCGCTACCAGCTCAGCGAATTAGATGAGTTAGCGTTAGGGGAGGATGAGCTCGATACCCTTGAGCAGCAGTTCAAGGCCCTAAGCAACGCCGACGAAACACTCGCCTCCGCGCGCTTGGCGCTAGATGCCTGCCAAGGCTCGGGCGACGACAGCAGCGCCAGCGATCTACTCGCCAAGGCTCGCGCCGTGCTGGCAACTCTGCCGGCAAGCAGTCCACAGCTCGCGAATGCCAGCACGCTCATCGAATCCGCCGCCATTGCGCTAGACGAAGCGGTCAGCGACCTGCGCGGCTTTGTCGACGGCTTCGAGGCAGATCCCGAGCGCCTCGAGGAGATCAATAGTCGCCTAGGCGCTATTCACGACCTTGCTCGCAAGCACCGCGTCGCGCCGAAAGACCTGCCCGCGCTCACCCTTGACCTTCGCGCGCAGTTAGAGAGTTTAGAGAGCAGTGATGTCGAACTCGAGACCCTGCTCGCCGCTGATGCCGCGCTCCGCGAGGCCTTCGACAAAGCCGCGCAGAAGGGCAGCAAACAGCGCAAAGCAGGCGGCAAGAATTTGGCCTCCAGCGTCAACGAGCAGCTTCTCAATCTCGGCATGCCCCATGCGCGCCTAGAGGTAAGCCTGAATCCGGTTCAGAAAGACCGGCCCAGCAGCCAGGGCTCGGAGATCGTTGAATTTCTGGTCAGCACCAACCCCGGGCAAGAGGCCAAACCGCTGATCAAGATTGCCTCCGGAGGCGAGCTCTCGCGCATCAGTCTTGCGATTCAGGTCATCACCGCGCAAACCTCGCGCACGCCGAGTTTGGTATTCGACGAGGTCGACGTAGGAATAGGCGGCGGCGTTGCCAAGGTGGTGGGAGAGCTTCTGCGAAAGCTCGGCGAAAACAGTCAGGTGCTTTGCGTGACTCACCAGGCTCAGGTCGCAGGCCAAGGCCATAACCACTTTTTTGTGAGCAAAGAGGTCGTTGGTAAGGCTGCGGGACAGTCCAAGAAAGGCAGTAAAGCGATAGAGAGCGAAGCGGCCTCTACACTGACTCGCATCACGCGGCTAGACGACGAAGCACGCCTGCGTGAGGTCGCGCGTATGTTAGGAGGAGACGACTGCAGCGCCGAATCTCTGGCGCACGCGAAGCAGATGCTAGCGAGCTAAACCTAGCCCTGACACTCCTTGCACAGCCCGTAGAGGTAGAGGCTGTGGTCGGTAATCTTGAACTCGTATTTGCGGGCGATCTTCTCTTGCTGCTCTTCGATTACCTCGTCGTAAAACTCCTGAACCTGCCCGCACTTGTTACAGACGATGTGGTCGTGATGATGTTCAGTGCTGAGCTCGAATACCGACGTGCCGCCTTCGAAGTGGTGACGCGTTACAAGCCCCGCGGCTTCGAACTGAGTCAGCACCCGATATACGGTAGCCAGCCCGGTGTCTTCGTTGGCCTCGAGTAGCATCTTATAGACGTCTTCCGCCGACACATGCTTTGTATCGGAACTCTCTAGCATTTGGAGGATCTTAACCCTTGGGTGCGTGACCTTAAGACCTGCGTCTCTTAGTTCTTGATTTTCTGAGCTCATGTCGACCCTTTGTAATAGATAGCTGGCAAGCCTGCTCGTCGCCGGGGTACACCGAGACTAGCAGAATTTAGCGGCGATTAGCGGTTCGTGCTGACTGCCTAACTGAGTTACCATTATGCCTCGCCGCTTAATGGCAGGCAAAACCCATTGCAGCCTGCCCTGGCGCAAACGGGCAAACTGATTGAGCGCTGCCAACAGGGCCCTAGGGGCTGTTTAGCCGCTAGGGCTCGCCCGAGACACACAGCATAAACGACAGAATAGGAAAGCAATCTAGCCCATGCCACAGATCAAACGCACACTCGTCATTACCGCGCTCGCCTCACTCGCGCTGCTCGGAGGCTGCGGCAACTTCGGCTCGATGGACTTCCCCGGCGTGTATAAAATCTCCATTCCCCAAGGCAATATCATCACTCAGGATATGGTTGATCAGTTGCGCCCAGGCATGACCAAGCGCCAGGTGATTTTCGTCATGGGGACACCGCTGGTGCGCGATCCTTATCATCAGGACCGCTGGGACTACGTTTACAACTTCCAGCCAGGCGGCGGTGAGCGCGGTCAGGAACGACTATCTGTCGTTTTCGAAGACGATCAGCTGGTAAGCTTAAGCGGGGATTTCGAGCCGACACCAGCGGAGACAGCGGCAGCTCAATAGACGAGGCTGCTGATACTTTTGATCTTTTAGTTGTGTTCTTTTAGTTGCGTTCTTCTAGTTGCGTTCTTCTAGTTGCGTTCTGTTGGCCATGTTCTTATAGCCGTATTTTTCTGGCGACTACCCTTAGCCCCGCCCGCCGAGCTTTGTCAGCCGGCACCTTAGCGCACGGTTCTCTGTTTTTGGGCGTCATCGGGTTTCATCCAAAGCCACTTTGAGCTGCTCCTAATTGCTCCTATTCATTCTTAATTGCTTCTCCTTGCTCTGTTGCTTTCAGTGCGCTGCGGGCTCTTATTGCGCTGCGGGCGCTCGATGTGCTGAAGGCTCTTAGTGTGCTGAGGGCTCTCGGCGGTTTCGGCCAAGTCAAAACGCTCGCGCCAGAACGCAGTTATGCCCACAGCGGAAGATAAAAAAGGCCCACCAGCGCTAACGCTCGTGGGCCTTTTATTTAGCTTATGTCGGTTATTCCCTAGCTCGCCGCTAGCCGGCACTCAGTTCGGCCGAGCTCTTTAGTTCCTCGGCGTCCTAGCTTCCCAACTCCCCAGCTTCCCAACTCCTGAATTCCTAAGCTCCTGAGCTGAAAAAGCTGAGCTGCTACCCTGCCGTGTTTTGCTAAGCGGCGATTTTACAGCTCGAAACGCAGGCCTAGGCTTATCGCCCTGCCCGGCTCCGGCGAAAAGTTTTTGAGCATCGAGCTGTGCGTGCGAACTTCCTCGTCCAGCAGATTGTCACCGCGGATAAACAGTTTCAACTCACTGTCGCGCCCGAGTCCAATGTGATAATCGGCATAGGCGGAGAGCAGAATGTATTCAGGCGTCGCGAGCTCTAGGCGTCCAGGATCATCCTGCTCGCCGTGGCGCGTGACATGCACATGTCCCGTCCAATCGGCGCCCGAGAAGCGCACTTCTGCCCCGACTTTCGACGGCGGTATTCGCGGCACGTTCTCGCCGCTGTCGAATTCGGCCTTCACTAGGTCACCAAACACAGAGACAGAGGCTCGATTCGATCCCGTGTCAAAAAGCGAGTAGCTGAACTTCGCTTCGAAGCCGTTAAACGTGGCGTCGCGAGCGGTGTAGCGGGCGATTTGCTGCTCGGCGATCTCTTCGCCCGTGATATCAAGATAGATAAAATCATCGATTTCATTGCGGTAGACACTTATCTCACCTGTCCACGCACCCGAGTGCTTGCGATAGCCTAGCTCGAGGTTATTCGAAGTCTCTACATCGAGGTTCGCGTTGCCGATTTCTAGCAGATTAGTCGCAGCGTGGAGCACTAGCTCATTGTCGTGGTCATCATGATGGTCTTCGTCATGATCGTCATCGTGATGATCGGATCCAAGCCCCTGTGAGCAGGCGTCTTCGATATTCGCGCCGTTCGCATACAACTCCTCGACCTGAGGCGTGCGCTGCGAGCGCGCGATGCCTATCATGAAGTTGGAGTCGCTATTCAGATCGTAGAGCAAACTCCCGCTCAGGCTCGCGGCACTGTCGTCAAAACTGCAGGGGAGTCCCGCGTTGATGTCGCTGTTCTCGAAACGCGCGCCGAGCTCGACGGTGTAGTTATCAGCTTCGAATCGCTCGAGGGCAAACAGACCCATGGAGCTGATATCGGAGCGCGGAACGAAGGCTTCCTCGCCAACGGCGCTGAAATCGCTATCGGTAAGCTGAAGCCCCCAAACACCGGCCCAGTCCCCGACAGGGGCGTGCTCTAAGGTGAAACGACTCGTATAACCTTCGGATTGGAACAGCGTGCCCACTTCCACATCGCCGTCTTCAAAATACTCAATCTCGCCGTGCTGATAATCGGTAAGGGCGACACTGCCGTCTAAACGCGTGAAGAAATCGCCTTCCAGATCGAGACCACCTCGAATGTCGTAGCGCGTGCGCTCCAGATCCAGCCTGACAAATTCGACCTCGCCATGCTTACCTCCAAGGACTTCTTCGTGGCCCTCGTCATGGTGTGCATGGGAATGACTGCCGGGCGGCAGGCCGTAGTCATTACTCAGCTCGCTAACGGACAAGCCCAGGAAACCGCGATCGCCAACGTAAGAGAATCCCGCATTAAAGGCCGAAGCCTTCGAGTTAGAGTTGGCTATGTAACCATAGGTATTCGGGTAGTCTTCCTCATGATCACCGTGGTCATCATGATCCATGTGGTCTAAGCCTAAGACTTCCTCGACGTGCTCCTCAAGGCTCTCTAAGCCCGGCTCATTGATGGCGAAACCGTCGATGCGCACATTGTTGCTCTCACGGGTGAAGCCGTCTAAGTGCAGGCCAAACGAGCCCACCGCTGCATCAAGTCGGAAAACCGTTTTATCCTCGTCGTTTACCGAGTTGTGACTCTGCTCGATGGCAAACTCAGGGCCTTCGACAAGCGCGGAGGGAATGCGGTTGTCGATTACGTTGACCACACCGCCAATGGCACCGCTGCCGTAGAGAAGCGTCGCAGGGCCTCTTATCACTTCGATTCTCTCGGCTAGCAGTGGCTCTACGGCGTTGGCATGATCGGCACTTTGCGCCGCCACGTCGACAACATCTACGTTATTCTCAAGAATCTTTACGCGGTTGGCAGACTGGCCTCGAATAATGGGCTGCCCGACAGCTGTACCGAAGGAGCCAATAGCCACACCAATTTCGTTCTGCAGAGTCGCTCCCAGTGAGTTGCCCACTTTTTCCCGCAACTCTTCGTCTGACAAGATGACGACGGGCATCGCGGTTTCGGCCTCGGAGGTTCGGAAAGCGGAGGTGACAACCACCTCTTCAATTTGTTCTTCGCTGTGTGTCTGAGCGCTTGCCGCGTTTTGATAAGCCGCTGTGATCACCATGCCAATGCACAGCGAAAGCTTTGATCTTTTGAATCCTGATCTCATCGTAATTTCCCTAACTAGCAGCCGACGCCTGCGCTAACCCAGCCCATGTACAACGGAATGGCAGGCAAACAGCATCGGTCTATTAAACGTTTCACGTGTTAGAGGCCGAGCGAGAGCGCTCTTAGCCTCAAGAGACGAATAAGAGGAGAATTAGGAGATTGGTGGGGCTCTGGCGTGGCGGGGTACTGCCGCGTAGCTAACGAGAGAAGTGATTCCGCCTTGGATGGCGACAGGGTCACTGGAGACTTCGAGACCGATCTCTCCAGCCGCGAGCGCATCGGAGAGTGAGCCTGTGACGAGGCAGATATCGCAATCGAACTGCGCCTGAAGATCACCCGCGTGATTATGCGAAAGATCTACAGCCTGAGCGAACAGTAAAACAGTCGAGAATAGCCAAGCCGCCGCAAGACTGAGCGGGCGCTTCGAGCCCGAACGATCTAGCGAAATCATGGGCTTTGGTAAATTTGGCATCGACTGCGACATGGATGTCTATTCATAACAGAATTGGCAACGTCGCATATATAAACCAACTGGCCTCGAACAAGCAAGCGAATTCATAAACACGCCTAGCCTTCGGAGCGAATTTATAGCCTTCTTGTCATTGCAGCTATCACCTATAAAACTGAATAGCTGGAGCGCCGGACGGTTCGGCAGAAACGCGATTCGAGAAGCGACTAGTGGGGCGACTAGAGAGACGACTAGTGAGACGATTAGAAACCGCTTGAAAGAATTAGCGCTTGTGAAAATTGTAAGAACTACTTCTAGAAAGACGCTTAGAGTCACCGCGGCTTGGGAAATTAGCCCCTCGCCAGACGGCAATCGCGCCTCAAGTAGTCTGCGCTTTCCCCATTGCTGCAGCGAATTCGCTCAGCGCCTCCACGCCCACAATATCTTGGGCAAGCAGGAAAAGATCATGGCGCGGGAGATCCGGCAGCGCACGAGTAAGCACATCAAGATGCGCCTGCTCCTGCTCGAAACGCGCGCGCATGAATTCGCCACCCTCTGCCGGGGAGCGCTTATTGACCACAATCGCCGCCACGTTGACCTTCGCAGCTTGCAGCTGCGCGTGAAGCTCGATCGTCTCGAGCACTGGCAAGCGCTCGGCCGCCAGCACGATAACGAAGGCCGTGGTCGCATGGTCACTCAGCGCATCTCGCAGATTCGCAAAGCGGAGTTTGCGACGATGCAGAATCCCGCGAATGCCGGACTCGCGCATTTTCTCGGCATCGGCGGAATCCGCGCTGAAGGTTTTCTCCTCCATCGATGAATCGCGGCTCAAATCGCGCACAACCTGCGCAAAGCCGTCTGCCTTCTCCTGACGCTTTATCAGACCCTCGGTCCATGCCGACATCATTTCCGGCAGCGCCATGAGCCGGGCCGTGTGACCCGAAGGCGCAGTGTCGAACACCACCAGGTCGTATTCTTTAGCGCCCTGCTCTACAACCTCGGCGATGCGCTCCATCAGAGCGGCCTCCTGCATACCCGGCGCGTCTTTACTCAGCGCCATGTGCTTATCGACTTCGCCGCGCAGGTGCACGGGCATCAGTCGATGCAGCGAGTTGCTAATCTCTTTCATGTGCAGGCGCACCGTTTCTTCGGGGTCCAGCTCCAAGCCGTCTAGGCCCGGCGCCAAGCGAACAGGTTTTGAGCCAATGGTGCGGTCGAAGAGATGGCCGAGATTGTGCGCAGGGTCGGTCGACACCAGCAGCACCTTGCCCCCCGCCCTCGCGCGGGCCAAAGCCGCCGCGGCCGATACGGTCGTCTTACCTACACCGCCCTTTCCGCCGAAGAAGAGAATTTCTTTGCTCTGGGTAAGTTCTAACAGCAATGTACGTGGTCCAAAGGTGAGCGCTCCATACCCATGCGGGTATGCCATTCGTGAAAGCGCTCGTAGACGATAGGCAGCAGCTCCATCGTGTAAAACGCGGCGGGATTGGGGATGCCTAGCGTTTCGGCAAAGATCAGCAGCATGAACAGGTCTTCTTCGTCGCGCTGGGCGCGGGCGAAAGAGCGGCGGTAGGGTGTGACGTAGAAATCGTGTAGGCCCGATTCGACACGCTGCAAGATGTCGCGCAGCGCAGAAAGCGCCTTGGCCTTTTTCTCTGACTCAGTCATGCCTCACCTGCTGCTGTTTGCACTGCGGTATTAATCGGGGAAACATCACTATAACTCAGAGCGCGGTGACACTTCGACTCGCCGTGTTGTTTGGCTCCTTTGCCTGTCCTTGGCCCGATGGCTGAGCCCCTTGGCAGCTGAGCGATTTTGGCGTCCGCTGATTCGGGCTTTTGGCGTCTTCCTAGCCTTGGCGTCTTACCTGCCTCTCGCGGCTCTCTTGTCTCTCCGGCCATATCTCTAGCGTTTTCTAGACCTATGGCATTCAAAGCCCGGCGTTATGCCCGCTTTCGCCTATCGCTCCTAATCTTTTATAGATAACGGTTACTCAGCCTGCTTAACCCTTATCCCCGCTCTTATTCCTGCTCTCATTCCTGTCCTGATTCTTGGCCTTACTCTTGCCTTTATCACCAAGCAGGGCCTTTGCCGCTTCCCGCGCCTGCCGTTTCTCCTCGGCCCGCGCGAGGCGCGCCTGCATGGGATCGATAGTGAGCGGACGGTAAATCTCGACACGATCCTCGGCCTGCACGATGTACTCGTGGGGCAACGGCCTGCCCTTGCCGTCTAGCGGTTTGGCGAACACGCCTAGGTCTAAGTTTTCGAGATCTATTTCGGGGAAGTGCTGTGCAATCTTCGACAGCCTCACCGCATCTAGCGCGGTTGAGCCTTTAGGCACCTGCAGCTCAATGAGTTTTTGCTCCTGCACCGACGCGTAGACAACCTCTACTAAGAGCGTCTGTTTTTCAGCGTGACCAGCGTGCGAAGAGTCGCTCATGCGCATTACCCGTACACTAGTTTGGCGCGTTCGACTAAGGCGTCGACGAGGCTGTTCGCGGCTGAGCTAACGAGCTTACCCGCCGTGAGATTAAGCAGCGCATTGTCGAAGGAAAAGTCCATGTCGAAACTCACCTTGCAGGCGTTTTCCGTTAATGCCTCGAAACGCCACAGCGCGGAGAAGTTGGAAAAGTTGCCTTCCTCCAAACGCATCTCGATACTCTGCGGCGCATTCAGCGTATTGCGGGTCACGAAGCTCTGGCTAATGCCCGCCTTTGCTAGGCAGAGTTCGCCGACCAGCTCGGTTGGTGACTGCGAGATAACTCGCGCACTGCGGCACCCCTGCATAAACTGAGGATAGCATTCGATATCGTTTACAAGATCGAACATTTGCTGCGCCGAATAAGCCACCAGCGCACTGCGAGAGACCTGTGCCATCGCGCTAGAAATAAATCTGCGACACGGTGCTGAGGAAAACGAGGAATAGCACCACCGGAATCACCGTGCCTAGGGCGAAATTCATATAGCGCTGCAGCAGTGAACCTTCGTAGCTTTCGTCGCCAACCACAAGTTCGGAGGTCAGCCCGCTCATCTTCCAGCGGTAGGCCGTAAACAGGCAGACCGTGAAGCCAACGAGCGGCAGGATGGTCTCGTAGAAGACGTCGTACACCACGTCGAAGAACGACTTGCTGATACCGCCGTAGCTCGTAAAGCCGGTGAAGAACTCCGACATCCCGAATGACAGCGTGGCCGGTATAGCGAACAGCGTGAGCAGCGTGGCCTGGGTCAGCACTGCCTTGCGCCGCGTCATCTTGAACTCATCTATCCAGTAGGAAATGGGAATTTCGATAATCGACACAAGCGAGGTTAGCGCTGCGAAGAACACGAGCAGGAAGAAGACGAAGGCCACCGCCGAAGCACCCACCATGCCCACCGCCGCCTGCATCGACAGGAAGATCTTGGGCAGGAAGGAGAAGATCAGGCCTACGCTGCTAGTTGAGAGGTCGTCGGTGTTGGTATTGGGATCAAAGGCAAAGATCGCCGGCAGGATCAGCAGACCCGCGAAGAAGGCGATGCTGGTGTCCATCACCGCGACCGTGCGCGCCGAACCGGGGATGCTGTCCTCACGACTAAAATAAGAGCCATAGGTAATGAGAATTCCCATGCCCAAAGACAGCGAGAAGAACGCCTGACTCAGCGCACCGTTGACTGTGGATAGGTTCATCTTAGAGAAGTCGGGTACTAAGTAGTAGGCAATGCCCGCGCTGGCGCCATCAAGCGTGAGCACGAATAGGGTGAGCGCGACTAGCATCACCGCCAGCGTCGGCATCAGCACACGCGCTAAGCGTTCGATTCCACCCTTCACGCCGCCCGCCAGAATAAGAAAGACGCCAATCAGCAAAAACACGGCGTAGCCAAACAGCGAAGGCGCCGCCACGATTTCGGAGAACGTGGCTTCCTGGGCCAGCCGCTCCAGGCCGCCACCCGCCAGTTCTTTAAGATACACCACAAGCCACACAGTAATTACCGTGTAGAACACCGCAATCATAAACGGCGTGATGATGGCCAACATGCCGGTGAGGCGCCACTTCTTCGAGCCCCCGGCGATAGTATCGAAGGCTCCGACAGGATTGCGTTTGGCGCGGCGACCCATGGCGATTTCGGCCATCATTACCGGATAACAGATAAACGCCACGAACAGCAGGTACATGATGAGAAAGGCAGCGCCACCATTTTTCGACGCCATCACGGGAAACGCGACCAGGTTGCCAAGACCCACCGCAGAACCGGCGGCGGCGAGGATGAATCCCAATTTGGAGCTAAACTGTCCGCGTGCTTGCGCCATTTAATTCCCTTCCTTGTTAGGCTGTTTTTGTTATTGAAACGGGCGAAAACACCGTGATTTAAGCGTTCGATTCTATCAGCGGCCCCACAGCAGCACAACGCGAGAGGACGATGCAGGAGAGCGAGTGGAAGAGTACAGGCGAGATAGCGCGTGAGTGAGCACTTAGCTGTATACTGCGCGCATGGCAAAGAAGAAACCCAGCGTCCCAGACGGCACCATCGCCCTTAACAAGAAGGCCAAACACGAATACTTCCTCGAAGAGAGCTTCGAGGCAGGCGTCGTGCTCGAAGGCTGGGAAGTGAAAAGCCTGCGCATGAAAAAAGTGCAGCTAGTGGACAGCTATGTGCTGCTCAAAGAC